>ERZ773181.59-NODE-59-length-138195-cov-6.613964_pt1 | contig 138195 bp, 106 predicted proteins | sample MGYA00581001_ERZ773181 | MGnify/ENA primary metagenome ERZ773181 (study PRJEB29015, sample SAMEA2737780) | human gut metagenome | biome: human gut; feature: human-associated habitat; material: faeces | place: China | collected 2012 ...
CTATGAAAGACAAATCTAAAAAATCAACCTATTCCACAACCTTTGGTGTTGACCCAAAAAGTCAACAACCTTGAAGGCCCAAGAATAAATTTGAACGAAAATCTAAGCCCCACGCAGCGCGCCCGCGAGGGCCTGACAGATGTTTATCTCATGCCTTTCTACGGATTTCCCGAATCCTTAGCAGGGGCGATTGCCGCTAAATTGTCGAACGACCTGAAAATTAATGTGCGCGCAACACCCGTTTTGCCAATTCCGGAAAACGCATTCGACACGAACCGGCAACAGTACGATGCAAATGCTTTTTACAAGCCCGAAATAGACCTTGCCTGCAAACTGCTGGACCTCAACAGCCAGACAGCCTTCATCGGCCTCGTGCGCGGGAGCATATTCATACAAGGTATTCCTGCCAGATTTGTTTTTGCATGCCAGTTTGATCCCAAGTTTTGCCTCATAGGCGATTATGAAATGCTTTCGGGAGCAGACGAAAGCTTATACCACACCCGCCTATACAAGATGATAAAGCGCCAGATCGGCAAGGCCTATTATAAGAAACAACCAAATTCCGATGAGAACAGCCTCATGAAATCCCCCGTTATGAGCACTGTCGACTTGGACGAGCTCAGCCTTGATTATTGAGATATTTTGGCGGGCAAGGCTCTCTTGGAAGAAGTCTTGCCAGGCAATCGGCATGCAGCCTAATTAAATTTTGCCTTTCTGAAAAGAAAATGCCGATCTGCATTAACTTGCGGACCGGCATTTTCTTCCCCCAAATAAGTGGCGGGATGGACGAGTATGCGAATGTGGAAATAGCAAGATATGCCTTCACTGCGAATATTTATAAATGCTTTCGCGGGAAAATAAATAAAAAATCCTGCGCCATTATATCTGGAGAAGCTTAGATTCTCCATTTAGGGAAATAATTTTGTCGAGTCAGAATTTATTATCATATTACAAATTGATGTTCCGGGGTAAAATTTAGTGATTCATTAAAGTAATAAAGTTGACATTTGAATTTCCTTGAATAAAGCTGTAAAAATGTACATATAAAATATGTTATCCGCTCAAAGATAAAATCTAAAGAATTTCTTTATTTGCGCGGAATAAATTAGAGATATTAGGATTCCTATAATTAGGGACGGCAGATGTAATATAAGATTTATGGATTCTCAATCTTACGCGACGTACTCGTTTGAAATGCCGCTTTCGGAAGTTAAATATGACTGGAGACAGGGGGCGCGGTCATACTTTGAGAAATTGGGATACAGAATCGAATTTGAAAGCGATACAGAAATAATTTTGAGGGCGGGTTCAAAGCTCGGCAATATAATGTCTTTTAACCCGAAAAAAATAAAGCGGGAATTGATAGTTAAGCAGGAGGATAATACGCTTTTTTGCACCTTAAACGTGTCCTTAGATTTTAGAACGGATTTCCATGAGGAAATGGAGTACGCTCAGTGGGAGATTGCCTATTTTAAGATTTTTTTGAGCCAAACAGGAGATATTCCTCAAGAACCCAGCACGGCAAAATATGTATTTATCTCGCTTTTGAGGCTTGTTAAAAAGTTGATCGGAGTTATTCTTTTAGTGGTTGTCATTACATTACCCTGCATATATATTATACCGGAAATCAACAGATTGACATCGGGCGTCCCAAGAATAGATTTAAATGAAGTTTTAAGTTTTGCGCAACGGGCCAGCGAAGGTCCGGCCGATGTCTATCTAATGCCTTTCTACGGTTTCCCGGAATCTTTGGCTGGAGCTATTGCAGTTAAGCTGTCGGAAGACCTTAAGATAAATGTGCGCACAACAACCGCCCTTCCGATTCCGGAAAACTCATTCGATCAAGACCGCCATCAGTATGATGCGAATGCTTTTTACAAGCCCGAAATAGACGTCGCCACTACCCTGCAAGATACCGGCAGCAAAACTGCTTTTATAGGTCTCGTGCGCGGAAGCATATTCATAAAAGGTGATCCGAAGAGATTTGTTTTTGCATGTCAGTATGATCCTAAATTTTGCCTAATAGGGGATAGTGAAATGCTCTTGACGGCGAGGAGCGCGAGTTTGTATCATACGCGTTTGTATAAGATGGTAAAGCGCCAGATAGGTAAAACATATTATAGAAAGCCGCCGACCTCCGACAGGAATAGTATCATGAAATCTCCCGTAATGAGCGTGAGAGATTTAGACAAACTTGGCATTGAGTATTAACTTTTTATTTACGACATACCGCATTTTTTCCATAAGGAATAGCATATGACACCGCCGATTATTTTTTTCATAGAAGGAGAAATCTTCTTTCCTCTTGCTTTCCCGTGCCTTAAATCGTTCAAGTTTGACCCCATTAAAGACAAGATGTTTCTTCCAAAGCGGTTTATAAACGATGTGAATCTTGGTAAATGTGAATTGCTCGCGTTTGATTCCAGTGGAGCAGAGTATAAAGTAATACATATAGAAAATTTGGAGCTGAAATTTAACATATTAGATTTCATATGTTTTGCCCCTTTTTTATATAATGTATCACTCAAATTGGAGAAAATAAAAGAGTACGGTTTTGAGGAATTCAAAGAGCGCGTTTTGGGGCTGGAAAAAGAGAGCGCCAGAAAATGCAAACAGGAAGGGTACGACTCTCAAACAGAAGCTTATACCATATCCAAGCTGCTTAAAGCTAAATCTCCGGAAGAAATAATTAAAGTTTTTTAAAGCAAGTCCGCCCTATCCTAAAGATTGTGAGTGTATAAAGAAAAGAGAACGCTATACAACAATTTTTGTGGTTTACCCAAAAAACCAACCTATTCCACAACCTTTGGTATTGACCCAAAAAATCAACCTATTCCACAACCTTTGGTGTTGACCCATGTTCCCCGGCAGGGATTCGAACCCCGACTAGATGAACCAAAATCATCTGTGCTACCATTACACCACCAGGGAATTTAAATACGATAAATGGAGATGATCGGGTTCGAACCGACGACCCCCACAATGCCATTGTGGTGCTCTTCCAACTGAGCTACATCCCCGTAAAATTATTTTTTGATTACGACATTTATAGCCCGCACAGTCAATTCTATTTTTTCTTTTTTTTCAAATTTTTGGTTGAAACTTTCAACGCGCGCATACATTTTATTTCTTGATTACGCGCAAACACAAGCGCATAATTATAAAACTGTTTGCAAAGTCTAAATGGGGGATTCGTTTTATTTTTTGCAAGCAAGGCATTAAAAATGCCAAATAGTACATAAAACTAACATATTGCAAATAAATAATTTACAAAAATAAGCAATGCCAGGCCAGCTTACAAAATTAGTTTACGCATCGACTCTCGCTCTTCTTGTGGCGCTTTCTTACGGCTGCAAGGAAAAGTACGAGCAAAAAAAATTGCCGCCCGCAGACACTGTCGAGGTCGCCCTCCCGGTCAGAAAGGACGTCGAAGTTTGGGACTCATATACGGCAAGAATCGAAGGTGTCAAATCCGTGCAAATCCGCGCGCGCGTCTCGGGATACCTCGAAAAAATTATGTTCACTGACGGCGACTACGTCCAGCAGGGCGACGTCCTCTTCCAAATCGACCCGCGCCCGTTCCAGGCAATCGCCGAAGCCTGCAAGGCATCTGTAATGGAAACCAACGCGCGCATTGAACTGGCAAGAAGCAACCTCAAACGCGCTGAGGAGCTCTTCGCCCAAAACGCAATCTCAAAAGAAGTTTACGAAACCCGCAAAAGCGAGCTGCTTTCCGCAGAGGCCGTCTTAATATCCGACAAGGCAAAACTAAAAGAAGCCGAGCTCGACCTCGAATTTACACGCATCACTTCCCCCATATCCGGATATGTAAGCCGCAGGCTCGTCGATGAAGGCAACCTCATCAACGCCTCGTCAACCCTTATGGCGAGCGTTGTATCGCGCGATACCGTGTACGCATACTTTGAAATCAGCGAGCGCGACATTATAAAATACAATAAAATCAGGCTCTTTGACACCATCGATTCAAAAAAGCGCCAAGGCCCGCCCGTCCGCTTAAAACTCCTTGACGAAATCGCGCCTTCGCACTTCGGGCAAGTGACGTATGTTGACAACACTCTCAACGCCTCAAGCCTTGAACTTCGCGCAGAAATCGACAACTCTTCCGGCGCCCTCTACCCGGGCATGTACGCTACTGTCGAGCTCCGCGCGGGCGCCCCGGCAAAGCGCTTGCTCGTGCCAGAGGCCGCAATAGGAACTGACCTTGTAGGACGCTTCGTGTATATCGTAAACTCCGACAATATCGTCGAATACCGCGCGGTGACCGCCGGTGAACTCGTCGGAAAGTTGCAAGTTGTCACGGCAGGCCTTGACGGCTCGGAAAAAGTCGTCGTAAACGGCCTCCAGCGCGCCGCCCCCAAGAAAAAGGTCACACCCGTTTTAAAGAAGCTGTAATACTATGAAATTTTCCCACTTCTTTATAGACAGACCAATTTTCGCAACGGTTATTTCCGTATTCATCGTATTTGTTGGCCTCATAGCGTTCTCGCAGCTTTCGCTCACCCAGTACCCGAATATCGCCCCGCCGACTATTACGGTAAGCGGCTCGTACTCGGGCGCCTCCCCGGAGGTCATTATGAATACCACTCTCGCTCCGCTCGAACAAAAGCTCAACGGCGTCGAGGGAATGATTTACATGTCCAGCGAGGCTACCTCCGAAGGCTCGTGGTCCATCAGCATTACGTTTGAGACGGGCGTTGACATCGACATGGCGCAGGTTCTCGTGCAAAACCGCGTAAGGCAGGCTGAAAACAGGCTTCCGCAAGAGGTTAGGGACGTCGGGCTAAACGTCTATAAGCGCAACCCCGATATTCTTTTGACTATCAACCTCGTATCTCCAAACGGCACACGCGATAAAATATACCTGTCCAACTATGCAATCACGCAAATGCAGGACAGGCTCGCCCGCATATACGGCGTCAGCGAATTCGGCGTGTGGGGCGCGAAGGAGTACAGCATGCGAATATGGCTAAATCCGGACCGCCTCGCAGCCGTAAATCTGTCGCCGATTGAAGTTATCGACGCGCTGAAAGAACAAAACACGCAGGTTGCGGCGGGAAGGCTCAACCAGCCTCCAAGCGATACGGGCGCCGCGTTCGAGCTTCTAATCAACGCCCGCGGAAGGCTCGAAACCCCCGACGAATTCGGAGACATAATCGTAAAATATACGCCGGACGGACGCATAATACACTTAAAAGACATCGCGAGAATTGAGCTCGGGGCATACAGCTATTCCAACGAATCATACATCAACCAAAAGAGCTCGGTATCCATGGGAGTGTACCAGCTTCCCGGAACAAACGCCATTGAAACCGTTAAGCGGTTGCGTGCGGAATTGGAGGAGATGAAAAAATCATTCCCCGACGACGTCGATTATATTATCGGGTATGACACGACTGAATATGTGCAGGAATCAATCAACGCCCTTTACAGAACAATTTTTGAGGCGGTAATACTGGTTGTCTTGGTGATTATAGTATTCCTTCAAAATTGGCGCGCTGCGATGATTCCGCTATTCGCAATTCCCGTATCCCTAATCGGAACGTTTGCGATGATGTACGCGTCGGGGTTTACAATCAACAACTTGACGCTGTTTGGGTTGGTTTTGGCGATAGGGATAGTAGTTGACGACGCGATAGTTGTTGTGGAAAACGTCGAGAGGAATATGAAAGCCGGGTTGGACGCGCGCGAGGCGACAAAACAGGCTATGAGCCAGATTCAGGGCGCGCTTATAGCTATTGTGCTAGTTCTTAGCTCCGCCTTTTTGCCGACCGCCTTTTTGCCCGGCATATCCGGACAGTTTTACAGGCAGTTCGCGATGACGATTTCAACCTCTACCATCATTTCAGGATTGGTTTCGCTGACGCTGACTCCCGCGCTGTGCGCACTTTTTATGCGCCACTCAACCAGCAAGAGCAAGAGCGTATTCGACTATTGTTGGGACTATTCAATAGGTTTGATATTAAAATATTTCAATCTGGGTTTTGATAAATTTGCGGAATTTTACGGAAAGTTTGTAAAGTTTGTGGTGAGGATTTCGCTGATAATGCTCATATTGTACTGCGGAATGATTTGGGCGACAAAGGAAATTTTCGTTGAAACCCCGACTGGCTTCATTCCCAAGCAGGACAGAGGCTCCTTTAACGCATGGCTAAGGCTTCCCGACGGAGGTTCCTTCGAGAGAACGGAGGAGGCTGTCATAAGGGCGGGCAAACTCCTGTCCGACATAGAGGGCATTCGCTACGCCGTCACGACCTCGGGGCAGGGCGGCTCGAGCGTCGGAAGGATAAATTTCAGGTTGTCGGACAGAAAAGAGCGAGACAAAAACGGTTGGAGCCTCGACTATATAATGGACAAAGTAAAAAAAGTCCTCGACCGCGAAATACTCGAAGCAACAATCAATGTGACTACCCCCGCGACAGTGCCCGGCATCGGAAGCGGAAGCGACTTCAAGCTCCAAGTCCAAGACAGGATAGGACTAGGCGTATTTGAGCTTGAAAAGTACACAAACCAGCTCATCGAGCAGATAAACGCCCTGCCGGCTGTGTCAGACGCCTACACAACCTACACGACAAACAATCCGCAGCTGTACGCGACAATCGACCGCGAAAGGGCTCAAAAGCTAAATGTATCAATAGACTCTATCTTTAAGACCCTGCAATTTAACCTCGGGTCTGTCTATGTCAACGACTTCAATATTCTCGGGCGCGTTTACCGCGTAGTTGCGCAAGCGGAGGCTGGCAATAGGAAAGATATTGACGACATATACAAGCTAAAAGTCCCCAACGACCTTGGCCAGAACGTACCTTTGGGGTCGGTCGTATCTATAAGGCGCGGCATCGGGCCATATAAAATTATACGCTACAATTTGTATCCGAGCGCGGAAATCCAAGGGAACTTGAACCACGGATACAGTACTGGGTACGTAATGGGCGAAATAGAAAAGCTTGCGGCAAAAATCCTTCCGCAGGGAATGGGCATTGAATGGACTGACCTTGCGTACCAGCAGAAAAAAGCGGGGAATTCCTCCATATACATATTTGCGGTGTGCGTGATATTCGTATTTTTGCTGCTCTCGGCATTGTACGAAAGTTGGACGCTTCCGCTTTCGGTCATACTCGTCGTGCCGCTCGTTATTTTGTTTGCGATGATAGGCGTCAACATCAGGGGGCTCGACAACAATCTAATGACGCAAATCGGATTTGTCGTTCTGATTGGGCTGGCGTGCAAAAATGCAATTCTGATTGTGGAGTTCGCAAAACAGCGCGAGGACCACGGAGAGGAAATTGTGTCGGCAGTGAGCACAGCCGCGAAAAACCGCCTGAGGCCCATTGTTATGACGTCTTTGGCGTTTATTCTCGGGGTGGCTCCGCTCGCTTACGGGACGGGCTCGGGCTTCGAGCTTCGCCAGTCTCTCGGGACTTCCGTTATGTTTGGAATGATAGGGGTGACAATTTTTGGGTGTGTATTTACACCAGTATTCTATTATGTCATAAGGAAACTTTTTGCCTCCAAGAAGAAGGCGCCCGCCGAGGCTTAGGACGTTTGCTGGATTGACATTTATTTAGTAGTGTACATATCGAAATAAATATGAAAAAACTATTTCTTATTGTGGTTGCCGCAATGGCGGCGTCTGTCTGCGCATATTCGCAGCAGGCAAAATCGCCGCAAGAAGGTGTAGCAGCCGACGGCAAAAAGGCAGTGGCGGAAGCGACTGTTGCATCTGCAGAGAAACCCGCCGAAGCTGCAAAAGCCGGCGCCGAGCCTGCAAGCGGCGGGCAAGAGCAGGCTGCCAAGACTGCCCAAGATACTCAAAAAGCGGGCGAAGATAAAATAAAGCTCCCCGAAACCGAAAAAAAACTGACTCCCGAAGAATTGGAGCATATTAAAGAGCAGAAAATGCGCGACCGCGCAGCTCTAAAAGAAGCCTACACAATCAAAGGCCGTATAGGGCAATTTGTAAAATCGATAGTATCTGAAAGCGATACCCTCAAACAATTTATTGCCCAAAAAGTATTTGGTTTGTATGTAGCGCAATACATTCTCGTTTCGGTAATACTTCTTGTTACGCTGATTTTTGCAAAATATCTGCTCGGGTATTTATTCAAATTTCTCTACAAGACTTCAAAGCGCGGGGATTCCGAGAACTTCGCAAGCCTTTTCTTTAAAAAAGTAAAAACGCCGATAACTACACTTGTTTGCGTAATGGGGCTATATCTCGCCGCAATGGTGATAGTCACCCAGAAGGGCTCGCTCATTATATTGAACAGGGCGGCGGCTGTCGCGTTTTGGGCGACTGTATTTTGGCTAATCCTCAATACGTTCGACGTTTTCTTTGCATTCGCCGAAACAAAGCTCGGCAAAAAATCCATAGCTGCCGCAAGCCTCATAAACTTCTTGCGGAAAGTCGTAAAGACAATCGTGATAGTTATCGCGCTGCTGTCCATTCTCGACAATATGGGCGCAAACGTAAACGCGATTCTGGCTTCTCTTGGTATCGGCGGTATGGCTCTTGCGTTTGCTTCGCAAGATACAATCGCAAATTTCTTCGGTTCGGTTTCGATTATCATCGACCGCCCCTTTATCGTCGGCGACTGGATAAAAACGCTATCTTACGAGGGTAATGTCGAAGTAATAGGCTTCCGCTCGACAAGAGTTAGGACTTTCGACAAAACGCTTGTGACAATCCCGAATTCAATTCTCGCGAAGGAGTCTGTGGAAAACTTTTCGAGAATGCCGACAAGGAGGGTCGTGGATGTCATTGGGCTTACATATTCGACAACAGCAAAGCAGCTTGAAGACATAATACCGGAAATACGCACTACCATTCTTTCGGTGGAGGGGGTCGATCCGTTCTCAGTGTCGGCGCGCTTCGACAGCTTTGGCGCGTCGTCTTTAAATATAAAAATAATATACTATACCAAAAAGATAAATTACGATTTTCACACGGATGTTAAGTCGAAAGTCAATTTTGCCATTATGAAGCTTATTGCCGACAGGGGACTGTCCTTCGCCTTCCCGTCAACCTCGGTGTATGTGGAAAGCATGCCGAGCGTTGCTGCGGAAAAATAAATGCCGAAAATGTTTTAATTTTTATCCTGCAAAGTTTCTCATATCCGCAGTGGAAAGCGCGCCAATTTATTTTGGCGCGTTTTTTTGTGTGTCTAAATACCGATAAAGTTTTAATCCAAAAAAAATTTCCTTTTTTAAAAAGTGTTTTGCACTTTATTTTTTGTTTTTTTTGTTTTTTTTGGGTTATTGTTTAAAATTTTTCTTGAAAATTCCACATTTTTATAATTTCATAAGTAAAAAACCAAAATATTGCCGAAAGACTCAGTCCAAAAACGGCGGATAAAGTTTCGGCAAGCGACTTCAAATATGAATTTTACAAAAGATACCCCCCGAGGTGAAATAGAGCGGATAATTCGCGAGACGGTTTACCGCGAAATGAACCTTCCCCTTCCAAGGCGCACGGAAGGCCCGAATCCGCTCGTGGTAAACGTAAGCGCGCGGCACGTACATTTGACGCAGGAAGCGGTCGAAGCTTTATTCGGCAAAGGATACAAACTTTCAGTGCATAAAAATTTGTACCAAGAGGGGCAGTTTGCCGCGAAGGAGTCGGTCACTCTCATAGGGCCTCGAAGCAGGGTGATTTCAAATCTGAGAATACTCGGCCCGTGCAGAAGCGCATGCCAAGTTGAGCTTGCGCTAACCGACGCCCGCGCGCTAGGCTTTGAAGTTCCAATCCGCAATAGCGGCGACACCAAAGGGACGCCCGGCTGCATGCTCATGGGGCCTGCGGGTTTTTACGAAATGCGCGAAGGCGTAATCCGCGCGGCGCGCCATGTGCATATGCACCCCGACGACGCAAAATTTTACGGCGTGCAAAACGGAGACTTTATGAAACTTAAAGTCTATGGCGAAAACGCCTCCATTTTTGAAAATGTGTTGTGCAGGGTCGATAAAGCCCTAAAACTCGAAGTCCATATAGATACCGACGAAGGCAATGCCTGCGACTTGGGCCCAACCTCGATATGCGAACTTGTAAAATAAAATTTTAAATCGAAAAATTGAAAGGCAAAATATGAGTCAATCACTCGGAATGATAGAAACTCGCGGATTCGCCGGCGCCGTGGAGGCGACCGACGCCATGGTCAAGGCGGCGGACGTAGAATTCGTGAAACAGGTGCAAATCGGAAGCGGGTACGTCACCGTCATAGTGCGCGGGGACGTCGGCAGCGTCAAGGCGGCTGTCGAAGCCGGGACACAGGCGGCGCAGTCAGTCGGCGAGCTCGTCTGCTCTAACATAATCGCGCGCCCGCACGCGGCGCTGCTCGAAAAAATGGGCCTCTAATTTGAAAGGATTTTAGATAATATGAAACAGGCATTGGCAATGGTTGAAACAAAGGGCTTTGTAGCGGCTATGGAAGCCGCGGACGCGGCTCTCAAATCGGCGAGCGTTGAACTCCTCGGCTGGAAGAAAGTCGGCGGCGGGCTCGTTGCGATATTCTTTACCGGAGATGTGGCTTCTGCAAAAGCAGCCCTCGAATCGGCAGTTGACGCCGCTTCGAAAGTCGGAACTGTCGAATCGGCCGCAGTCATCGCGCGCCCCCACGAAGATCTCTCAAAGCTCGGCTGCTTCTAAGCTCAATTACGGCGCGCAAGGTGAAAAAAATCCTCATAGCAAACGTCGGCTCCACGAGCTATAAAAACACCCTTTTCGGAATATCCGAATCGGGGGAGTGCACGGAATTGTTCCGCTCGGGAATCGAGCGCGTGTCCGACTTTGAATCCGCGATAAGGGAGTCGCTTGAGGCTCTCGAAAAGGCGGGATTCTCGCCGGACAGCGTAGATGCCGTAGCCTTTAAGACGGTTTTGGGCAAAGACCTTTCCGGCCTGCGCGAAGCCGACGACAATGTGCTGGAGGCGCTGGAAGCTATGAGCTTTGTCGCACCCGCGCACAATCCGCCGTACGCGGCGGCGATTCGCGCCTTCAAGAAAGTTTTGCCGCGCGCGCGCCGCATAGCATTGTTTGAGACGTCTTTTTTCCAATGGGCCGCGCCTGAATGGAAGAGGTACGCCGTGCCGAAAAGCTGGGAGTCTGCCGGGATATGCCGCAACGGATTCCACGGGGCAAGCCACAAGTACGCGGCAGAACGCGCCGCGGAGCTGTGCGGGCGCCCAGATGCCGCGGAAAGCGCAAAATACCTCTACCAAAACAACGGCCGCGCGAAACTCGAAACTCCGTTCAGGCTCGTCAACTGCCATCTCGGAGGTTCTTCGTCGGTCTGCGGAATACTCGACGGCGCGGCGGTGGGCTCGAGCATGGGGTTTAGTCCGCAAAGCGGCCTTCCGCAAAACAACAGAGTCGGCGACTTGGATCCGTCGGTTCTGCCGTATGCTATGAGCAAGCTCGGAATAACGGCGGAGGAGGCTTTGCGCCAGCTTTCAAAGGAAAGCGGGCTTCTCGGAATAAGCGGTGTTTCAAACGACGCCCGCGACATCGAAAAAGCCGCCGCAGACGGCAACGCCGACGCAGCTCTCGCGCTGAATGTCTTGGCATATTCCGCGCGCTCATACATTGGGGCATTCGCCGCAAACCTCGGCGGGCTCGACGCCATAAGCTTTAGCGGGGGCATAGGGGAAAATTCCCCCCAAACGCGCGAGAAAATACTCGCACCGCTCGAATTTATGGGCGTAGTTGTCGACCGAGAAAAAAATGAGGAGTGCGTCCGCAAAAAGGAGGGAATAATTTCATCTCCCGAATCAAAGGTAAAAGTTGCGGTAATAAGCGCAAACGAGGAAATCGTAATCGCCCGCGAAGCCGCAAAACTTCTCTCAAAGACTTCAAAAATTTAAAATTCAAAAAAAAGGAAAACATCATGGCAAACGCAATAGGCATACTCGAAACAAAAGGACTAACCGCTCTCGTCAAGGGAGTTGACGCCATGCTCAAAGCCGCCAACGTCACCCTCGCGGGGCAATATAAAGACGCAGGGAGCGCGTACGTTTCCGCGTACGTCACAGGCGACGTCGCAAGCGTCAAGGCTGCAATAGAGGCGGGCTCCGCCGCCGCGTCGGAAGTCGGCAAGGTTGTCAGCGTAGACGTCATCGCAAGACCCCATGAGGACCTCTCCAAAACGGTTCTCGCCGCCGCTGCCACCAAAGCCCCCGCTAAAAAATAAAAGCATTCCGCAACCATGTTTTTGGCGAAAGTAATAGGCAATGTCGTATCCTCGCAAAAGGACGACAAACTTACGGGCAACAAATTGCTCGTGCTTCGCCCGCTTACAATAGAGGGGGAAAATCCCCCGAAGTTTGCGGAGGGTAAAAACACCGTAGTTGCGGTCGATAACTGCGGCGCGGGTGTTGGGCAGCTCGTTTTGTTCACACAGGGCTCGAGCGCAAGGCAGGCGACTGGCATGAAAGAACTGCCGATTGACGCGGCTGTAATCGGACTCGTGGACAAAGTTGAGGCCCATTCTAAAAAAATATTCGACAAACAGTAAAATCCGCCGCGCAATCCGCGCGGCAAAAGGCATATTCAAATGAATTTGAATCTGGACGAAGAATCCATACGCAACATCGTGCGCGACGTCATCGGAAAGATGAACGGCGTTCAGCGCGCGCCTTCCCGGCCCGCAGAATTTCAGCAGTCCCTCGGAATTTTCCCTGACGGGGCATCTGCGGCGGCGGCCGCGCGTGAGGGATACGCACAACTGTGCAAGGGCGGAATCGCGGCGCGCAAGGAAGTCGTGGACATTGTAAAGTCTATGACTGTATCCAACGCAAAAGAGTGGGGCGCCTTTGAATACAACGAAACTAAAATCGGCAGGCTTGAAGACAAGATAGGAAAACTCGAGATTGTAAAACTCGTCCCCGGCGTCGAATGGATAGCGCCCGACGCGTATAGCGGAGACAACGGAATAATGCTCGAAGAATACGCCCCGTACGGCGTAATCGGCGCGATAACTCCGGTCACTCACTCTGTTCCGACAATCGCGGGAAACATTATAAATATGGTCGCGGCTGGCAATGCCGTAGTGTTTAATCCGCACCCCGGCGGCGTTAAGAGCGCTGTTATGGCAATATCCGCATACAATGCCGAAATAGAGCGCCGCCTCGGCATCAGAAATTTGATTTGCTGCGTGGGCAACCCGACTCTCGAATCATACGAGGCGATTGCCAAGAGCGACGACGTTGCGATAATGTGCATAACGGGCGGCCCCGGAGTTGTAAAAGCCGCCATGAAGTCCGGCAAAAAATCCATTTGCGCGGGACCGGGTAATCCGCCGGTTATTGTTGACGAAACTGCCGACCCGAAAAAGGCTGCTTGCGACATAATAGCAGGCGGTGCTTTTGACAACAACCTTCTGTGCATAGGCGAAAAAGAGATTTTCGTCACTGAAGCCGCCGCGAGCGCCTTTATGCGCGAGCTCGAAAACAACGGCGCCGAACGCATATCTTCGGCCGCCCTCGACAGGCTTACAAGCGAGGTCTTTGAAAAGAAAAACGGTGGGTACGCGCTGCGCCGCGCGCTCGTTGGCAAAGACCCGCAAGTGCTCGCTCGTGCCGCGGGCGCTGAGATATCCCCAAAGACGAAAATGCTGTTTGCCGAGACCGACGCAAACCACCCGTTCGTAATCGAGGAGCAAATGATGCCGATGATTCCGGTGGTGGTCGTAAAGAACTTTGAGGAGGCTGTCCGCGCGGCGGCGAAAGCCGAGCGCAATTACAGGCATAGCGCGATTATCCACTCTCTCGACGTGACGAGAATGACCGAAATGGCGAGGGTTCTAAACACGACGCTGTTTGTTAAAAACGGTCCGTCAACCGCCGGGCTCGGGCTCGGAGGCGAAGGGTATTTGTCGTACTCGATAGCGACTGCCACGGGCGAAGGCATTTCAAATCCGAAAACCTTTACGCGCCGCCGCAGGTGCGTAATGGTCGGCAACCTGAATATATTCTAATATGGTAGTCGCCAAAATAGTGGGGAATGTGGTTCTTGCCTGCGCGCACCCGAGCGCGCTGCGCAACGCCCTTTTCCTCTGCCAGCCGCTCGACGAAAACGGGACTGAAATATCGGACCCGATAGTGGCCATAAGCCCGTTCGGCGGCGGAATCGGCTCGAAAGTGCTGGTTTCAACAGACGGATCTGCGGCGCGCGAATATGTCGGCGACCCAAACAGCCCAATCAGAAACTCGATAATCTGCATTATAGACGAAAAATGAAACTTGCAAAAGTCATAGGCAGAGTAGTTCTTTCAAAAAAAGACGAATCGCTTCCGAACGGATTTCTCGCGATTCTTTCACCGCTTCAAAAAAGCGCCGTTTATGGCTTGAACGCTGAAACCGCAAGCGCGGGCGAGCCTTTTAAGCTCGTTGCGTACGACTCAAACGGGGCGGTTCCCGGAGATACAGTTGCGTACGTTGAAGGGGCGGAAGCTACTGCGCCATTCGATTCTCCCGCGCCCGTCGATGCGTATTGCGTCGGAATCGTCGAAAAAATAAACTCAATTTACAGATAGATTTATGAAGAAAGTTTTTACAGCAAAAGACATAGCCGAACTAAAACGTTCAGGCGGCGCTCTTCCACCTGACGCTATTTTGACTCCCCAGGCAAAAGAGGTTCTCTCGGGCGGGGCAAAGATTTCCACGTCTGCGCCAGCGCCAAAGGCGGCAGCGGTTTCGGCTGTTGGCAGGAAAGAATATAAAATTCCCGAAAAGGAGTATAAATGGACTCCCGGAGGCGATCCCAAAACTCCGCAAGAGCTTGAAAAATTTTTCTTTTCACCGCAAATCCAGGCGTTGAAAAAGTTGATAGTAGACCTCGGCAGGCGTTCGTACGGCAAAAACTACAATGACGGAAACGGCGGAAATTTTTCTGTGAGGGTAGGCGACAATCTCGTTCTTTGCACGCCAACAATGATATCCAAAGGCTCAATGAGCGTTGACGACATGTGCTTAGTTGACCTCGACGGCAACCAGCTTGCCGGAAACCGCAAGCGCACGAGCGAAATTCTCGCGCATCTTGCGATAATGAAGCGCCAGCCCATGGCGAAAGCCTGCTGTCACGCCCATCCCCCGCACGCTACTGCGTTCGCAATATCCGGCAAAACCCCGCCGCGCTGCGTAAATCCGGAAACTGAAATTTTTATAGGGCAAGTGGGGCTTGCCGACTACGGGACTCCCGGCACACAGAAAATGGCCGACGCCGTCGGCGTATGCGGAATCGACCACGACTGCGTATTTATGGTCAACCACGGTGTAATGACCTGGGCAAACGATATCGAAACGGCTTTCTGGAAAATGGAAAACGTCGAGGCGCACTGCCACACTTCAATGCTCGCTTTCCAAATTGGCGGCCCAATAAAATTCTCTGAAAAAGACGCAATGGAACTCGTAAAAATCAGGGACGCGATGGGAATGGTCCACCAGGACAGCCTTAAAGAATGCGGACTCTGCGATTCGTCCGACGATGCGCGCGGCTGCGTATGCGCCTCAAAGAGCACGGCTTCCGACGCTGGCTACGATTGCGAGGCCGAAAAGCTCGTGTCAAAAATAACAAATATGATAATTTCGGAGCTTAAAAAATGAAAGTTTCAATAATCGGAGGCGGCGGCCGAGTGGGAGCATGCGCCGCGTACGCGCTCGAATGCCAGGGGTTGGTGTCGGACATCCAGATAATCGACGCCAATGCCGATGCGGCGGAGGGCGAGGCGCTCGACCTTCTCCACGGCGCGGCTGTGCTCGGTGGACAGAGAATTTTCACTGGCTGCTACAAGCGCGCGGCAAATTCCGATATTTTTATAATAACTGCGGGGCTGCGCAGAAAGCCAGACGAAAGCAGGCTCGACCTCGTAAACCGCAATGTTTCGCTCTTCCGGCAAATTTTGGCTTCTATTAAGGAGGGCGGATATAAGCGTGACGCAATAGTGTTTGTCGTCTCAAACCCTGTTGATATCTTGACGTACATTGCGGAAAGGGAGCTCGATCTTCCTGGCGGGCATGTGATAGGGCTTGGCACAATGCTTGACACTTCCAGGTTCCGCTCGCTCATAGCCAAGGAGCTCAAAGTGCCCGCAAACCAAGTTAGCGCAATGATTCTTGGCGAACATGGCGACTCTATGTTCCCCGTATGGAGCGGCGCCACTGTAAACGGGCTGCCCCTAAAAAGCTACAAAGGCTTCGACGTAAATTTCCAAAACAGGATATTTGAGCGCACGCGCTCGAGCGGCGCGGAAGTAATAAAGCGCAAGGGCGGAGCAGGCTGGGCGGTAGGGGCTTCAATAGCCGCTGTCGTAAAGGCTGTCGCGCTCGACACTCGCGAAATTCTTCCGATTTCCTCGGTTCAAAACGGGGCGTACGGCATAAGGGACGTGGCTCTTAGCGTGCCCACAATAGTTGGCAAAGACGGCGCGCAAAAAAGCGTGGAGCTCGAACTTTGGCCTGTTGAAATGCAGGGGCTTCGCAATTCGGCGTCGGCGCTGAAATCGACCCTCGCAAAGTGCCTCTAAGCCTGCCAGCCCCGCAAAAAGCGGGCAAGGGGGCATTTATATAAGGCGTGCATGGCTCTATAAAAAGTGTTGTGGCTTTCTTAGTGGGGGGTGCTGCAATGCAGGAAAAATTTTTCCATTAGCGCGGGTTTGGTAAATCGAATTTGGAACAATTTTGCCTTTGCATAAATAACGCGTGCCGGCACTCAAATAAAATATATAAGTATTCAAAAATTAAGTGCACAAATTTTTGCCGAGTGCAAACCTGCCAATGCGCACCCCATTAAGAAAAATAATATTTATGTAAATTTTATTCCTGTTTCTTGGGTGGGGATAAAAAAAATTTATATTCAGTAATCTTGCGCTCAGAATTTTTGAGAGAGGATAGGAAGTCATAAAATTCTTAGCGTCGGGCAATGCCGCTATTTTCATATTCTTTTTTCTGAAGGGATAGTGAAAGAGGAAAAAATACACGCGCAGATGCGGATTGGCAGTAAAAAATGAGAAGTAACGTAGAATTACTCCCGCCATTTTTTCGGACATTCGCCGCTTTGCGATATACTGAACTTGCGGTACTATTGGCGTTCATAAAGATTGTAAAAAAAATTACCGCGAATTGCGCGTTTATGCGGCGGAATCAAGCATGCCTGTTAGCTTGGCGTTTTTTTTCGGATTGCGGTAAAATTTATGTAAAAAATGTTATAGATTGGGCTGGGCTAATGTGAGGCTTTAAATAAAATATCCAGTGCGAAAAAAATTGCCCCATTCAAATTTATCATTAAAGAATAAATAAATGAAATACTCACTACCGCTTCACGCACTTGCTCTCATTGCAATAGTCGCGCTTTCTCCTTATTTGAATGCAAAACAAGAGGATGCCCTCGACGCCAAAAAAGAGGCGCTAATGTCCTACTTAAAGTCGGTTGCGGAATCGGATAAATATCTCAGCGGCCAACGCTGGAATGCTTCCGATTGGGAAAAATTAAGAGAAAAAACCGGCAAAACGCCCGCTATAATTTGCGTCGAATATTGCATTAGCGAAGGCAACAGAAAACTCGGAAAAAATGAAAAGCCCATACAGTGGGAAAAGATAAATCCAATAATAAAAAAGCATTGGGATACCGGCGGCATTGTTAGAATTACATGCCATTTCCCAAACCCATACAACGAGTCTTACGGTGGGCTTAGAACGAAGCTCGGAGACGCCGCCGCTAAGTTGCTCTCAAAAGATGACTCCCCCGAAAAAATGCGCTGGCTAAAAATGCTGGACGATGTCGCAGAGGGAGTGAAAAATCTAAACGATCTGGGAGTGGTGCCGATATTCGGCCCAATGCACGAGATGAACGGCAAGTGGTTTTGGTGGGGAGCGTCGTTGTCGCCAAAATCGCAAAGGGCGCTGTGGAATCAGATATACAGTGAGCTTGAAAAGAAAGGATGCCGAGCAGTATGGCTAAACGCGCTTTCGCCAAGCCTTCCGATTGATGCCGAAAACGGCCCGGATTTTGATAAAATGGATATCATAGGCTGCGATGTGTACGGATATAAATCCGCGAAAAATCTGAAAGTCGTTGACGAAAAATACAAACTTGCGAAAGCCAAAGGCAAGCTATTTACGGTGTCAGAATTTGGCGCATACAGCGCGCATAATCCGCGCCGCGACAAGGAGTTTGGAACGTACGATCTCGCCGAGTTGCCTAATTTGTTGGACAAACATTGTCCGCGCGCGTACGGCGTAGTATTTTGGTCGGGGCCATGGGGGATTCATGAAAGCTTAAACTCTGAAAAATTTATGAATAATCCGAAAATATTAACCCACGGGCAGGCAGAATATAGCGGGAAATAAATAAACTTGGAATTTTTAGCTCGCATTTTTAACCAAAATATGGAGAGTAGTATCTTTTAAAGCTCAGGTGGTGAAATTGGTAGACACACTGGCTTTAGGCGCCAGTGCCCGCAAGGGCGTAGGGGTTCGAGTCCCCTCTTGAGCACTATTTTTAAGCCCGCAATTGCAAACGCTTTGCGGGCTTATTTGTCTGATAAGTAAAATCTTCTTTCTATATATCCATATGCGCCGTATGCGCGTCCAATAGGTTTCTTTTGTGTGTTTTTTAGCTCGAAAAGTCGGGGTAATATCAAGAGGTCAACGCCAAAGTCTGTGGAAGTTAGTGGAATATACCGCATTGGACAAGCCACTATTTAGTTTTGTATAGCCCAAATGCCAGTGGAAATTAATTAAATATGCCGCATTTGACGAGAACCCTCAAAATATAATTCTTAGAGCTTTTTCATTCGCAATCAAAGTTTCTGATTAGTTTTTCTAGGTTGCTCAATTCCTGCAAATACGGTTTTTTCTAAGGATATTTATTGCGCTTCTTGCATCTACAATTGCCGCGCGCTGCAAGATAAAAAACTGCGCCGCCTATGCGCTATTCATACTTAAAAGCGCAAGGCGGCGTAAATTTTATTCGGTTTCTGTTATTTGCCGGAAGCTTTATTGTTAGGCAAAATTCCGTATATAGACAGGATAAAAAGTGCGAGAGCTACAACCAGCGCTATCGCGCTAAAAAGCCCTCCGAGATTGAATATGTTGCCAAATACAATCCATGAAATGCAGAATGCCGCAGCCATAAGCGCAATTCTTAACGCGTAATGTTTGTCGCCTCCGCAAGTTTCCCTTTCCTTAAAGTTCTTAAAAATAAAATTGTCCAATGAGAATCTTCCGCCGCCGGTTATTATAAGAAAGGCGTATATGCCCAAGAATACTGTCGGAAGAGCCTTAACGGCGCAAAACGGATCGAAAAAATGGAACTTTACGGCAACTGCCATATTTGAAAATAGCATCAGAGCCGCAAATCTCGACTGTATTCCCAATACGAGCATTATTGAACAAAATATCTGCTGGAATATGCAAATTATTAGGCTTGTTTCATCGCCTATACCTATGGGATCGCCGAAAAAGTTCTCTTTCAGGGTTTCATACCTCTCGACTTTTCCCCAGCCGTAGGGGATCATCATCAGTCCGGAAAATATTCTCAGAAAGGCGACCGCGAAATTCATGTTGTCGCCGTCGGCGGGCGGGTTTTTTAAAAAATAGGATATGAGCTTTTTCATATTTGGTAAAATTGTAGTATTTTTACAATATATCAAATTAATTTTGTTGTACATTTATTTGATGAAATTGTACTTTTGCAAACAATGTTTAAAGAGAATCTATACCGCCCCTTTGAAATTTTGTTTCGCGAGCATAAGACTTTCCCGCTGAAGGAGCATCAACATTCCTTTTTTGAGGCTGTATATATCGCTTCCGGGGAGGGAAGTTTCCGGATATACCGCCAGATACCCGACGCGTGCGAGTTTAAATATTCTGCGGGCAGTCTTTTCTTGATTCCGCCAAATACTACCCATTGCTTTAAAGTTTCCAAACGCAGCAAATTTTTATTTGTCCGCTTTACCGACCACTATATTGACGAACATTTAGGCAACAGGGCAAAACATTCTCTATACTTGTCCTACGCAACGCCGCGCATATTGTTGGAGGGAATGCAAGGGGAAGTTGCGGAGGCTCTTTTTAAGCTTGTTGAGTCGGAGCTTGCCGAAGGTCGCGGGGCGTCGGAAACAATGCTTCAAAACTCGGCCGATATTCTGCTTTCGTTGGCGTCGAGAATCCTTGCAGTATCTCCCGCCGCGCATGTCCGCGGCTCTGACGAAACTGAAATGCACATGCTCCAATATATCCAGACACACATACATCAGCCCGACGAACTCAGGCTAAATGCGCTCGTAAAGCGCTTCGGTCTTTCTAAAAATTACATAGGCCGCTATTTCAAAAAACATTTTCAGGAAACTTTGCAGCAATACATAACACGAAACCGAATGAAGAGAGTTGAATATTTGGTGGCAAACAGCCTCATGTCGGTTAAGGAGATCGCTTATGACATGGGCTTTTCCGACTCCTGCCACCTCGTAAAAAATTTTAAGAAATACAGCGGAATGTCTCCGCTAAAATACCGTGCAAAGTGCAATTCGCGCAGAGCTTAGTTAAAGACAGGAAAAGTACAATACATCGGACAAAAATGCAATTTTTGCGCGTTGATATATTGTATAATTTTTTGATTTTATCGCCGGAATGAAAATTTCCAAAATTGTATTTGCGCTTGTTTTTCTGTCTATACGTACTATTTTGCAGGCGCATGCAAGTCCGATGGAAAAGGAAACGGTATGAAGTTGAAAGTCAAGGTTGGGCTCTTCCCATGTAGCACTCTTGAAAAGGGAAGGGCGCTTGCAGGCGCGTTTGCAAAAAATTCAAAGGTTGCAATGCTGGGTATCTATTCGGCGTGCGCAACATCGGCTTGCTGCTGATATGAACTCGTCAAAACTTGTAGGTCACGGCGCAATGTTCGCCGCAAATGCAATGTGGGGGCTTATGTCTCCAGTGGCAAAGTTTGCAATGTCATGCGGGCAATAGGGGCTTTCGCTGTGACAGAGCTGCGGATTGTAGGAGCCGCCGCGCTATTTTGGATTACGTCGTTTTTCCAAAAGCCGGAGCGCGTCAGGTTTACATGGTGACGGTATCGGAAAAGTCGCGCTCTTAGTTTTAAATTATATGCTGCGGAATGTTGTGAAAATGCGGAAATAAAACTGTTTGGCGGGCGCACTAAATGCATGCGTAAATGTTGCGCCGCAATTTTTGGTCTGAATGGGCAAGGCTTTCGGGCACTGGCGAATTTTCGCTTACATACATATATGACTCCCTTTCTACGGGGAAATATTCTACCCACCTTATGGGAACCCTGTGGAACCTTCCGTCGCCGCCCCAGACGCTTTCGTAATCGACGCGGTTTTTGCCGCCAAACCCGTTTGCAGTCACGCGCACTTTTGAGACTCCGTCCTTCCTTTCCACTAGCTGGGTCTTCAATATGTTTTCGGTGATGCTGCTTTCGTGCTTAAAATATACGGCGCCGTAGTAATTGGCGATGGCCTCTTGTTCCCAAGATGAGGGCGGCGACTGTATTTCGCCTCTGCAAATATCTTTGTAGGTTCTGGTTTGCTGGTAAAGCGGAATCGCAAGCAGAGGCGCGAGCGAAAAATACAGGTTTTTAAAATAGTTTTCGTTAAAGTTTTTGAAGTTTAAATGGGCGCGATCAAAATCCCAATCGTGGAAGATTTCCGGGTCGGTGCTCAGGCTGGAGGCGGACAAATGCTTTGAGTGCAGAAGATTTATCTTGCCGCGTTTTATGAAAGTAAAATCGTCTCCGTATCCGATTTCGTCGTCCTTCAACAATTCAAGCATTTGCTCCTGGGCGAGGGAGGTGAAAAGCAGCCGAAACTCCACTTCGTTGTCGCGGTTTTTTGCGTGGAAGAGCGTTTCAAACTCGTGGTTGGACATCAGCGTAAAGTCTGAATCGTCGTCGAGGTCTTCGGAATATTCTTTCAGGTCGCGCAGGGCAAACCACTTTCGAATGCTTGTGACAAACCCCTCCTCGGCGTTTGACAGGCCAGTGGGTGAGCGGGAAAAATTTAGGTTGGGGGCGGCGTCGTTGCCGTAAATAAGAAGCCTGTCTCTTGAGAATTTTGGATAGGGCTTGTTGACGCTCGCCGACAGAGTTTGCGTTCGTGTGACAGTGCGCCTCCGCCCGTTACCGTCGGTGACGCTCTCCCTCCACGATATGGTTTTATATCCGGTGTATGTTTTCGTACTCCAAACCATTCTTAGGTATTCTCCGAAAACGAACGGATTGCCGTTTATAACGCCGGATTGCGAAAAGAGAATGGACTTGCCGTCGGTGAAGGAGTCGTCCCAGCCGAAAATCCTTTTTAAGTCGTCGAGCCTTTGCGTGGTGAGATACGGATCGAAGTCAAGCCTGGGTACTGTTTTTTCGATTAGCGCAATCGGGATATCCCATGTATATAGTTCGTTAAGCGGGCGCATTTGTTCGCGCGCTTCGTCTGTTTTTTTGGATATGAGGCTTTTTAGGGCGTTTATTTGTTTGCCAAGTTCTACGCATTTTTTTGCCGCAAAAAACGCCAAAATGCACGATGCGACACACGCTGCAACAAGGCATGCGATTTTTTCAGGCTCCAAAGAATAGCTGTATGCGATAAATCCGCATGCTACCGCAACAATTATCAGCAATACGCAGGCAAATGCGAGCATCGTGGACTTTTGAGATTTATCCGACGACTTGTTTTTCAAATCCTTGATTTCCGCCACTAGCTTGCGGTTGGCTTCGAAGTCGATGCCGGATTTTTCGAGTAGTTCCCTAAATTTCTGGGCGGTTAATTCCGAGAATTTTTCGCGGAATGAATCGCGGTATTTTTTTAGGGGCTCGTAAACGTCTTCAATCATAGAAGAACCGTTTTTGCGGCGGCTTTCATTTCGGAGCTTGTTGAAAACGGAATTCTCGTTGTGTATCCGGCGCGCGCGGCAACTATCATTTTTGTGGGCCAGTTAAAAAGGGACGCGTTCCATTGGTTTACGGTGTCGTTGTACAGGTTTCGCGCGGCAGTTATTTCCTTTTGCAGGTAGGCGTTTTGCTGCATTGCCTCGGCAATGGCCGCGTGCGCCTTTAATTCGGGGTAGGCCTCTACTTGCGGAAAGAGCCTGCCGAAAGCTATGTCAAGCTGGTTGGATACGGCGTTTCTGGAAGTGTCGTTCAGATTGACGCCGCCCCTGTACGCGGCGACGGCCTTCATGACGTCTTTATCCAAGTCTATTGCTTTGCCTACGAGGCTTGCCACATTTTTTAGAATTATTACGCGCTGTTCTATGTAATTGTCGATTGTGGAGGCGTCGGCTTGCAGCTTTTGTTGCAGTTTTCTAAAATAGTTGGCCGCGGAAATTTTCATAAAAATGAAAATAATTCCGGGCAGAATGCCGCACACCCATAAAAGAACCTCAAACAATACGGAGCCCCAGCCAATTTTTACCGGCAGCTGCTTCTGTATCACGTTAATGTCGCGCCCACCCGCTTCAACGGGAGATGTAAGTTCGTCTAATTCATTGGCCATATGGAAAATTTTTATGTAAAAATCCGCCAGTTCAAGGAAATTCTCATCCCGTTGTATGAATATGCTCCATACTTAATTGCAAGTGCGCGCTTACAGAGTTTCGCGGAGGCAATTTTTTTCATCTAAAAATACTATGAAAATACATGCCAATAAGAATATGCGGCGCGCAATTTTTAATGCTTTTCCGAATCGGCTTCGGCACTCTCGGCGTTCCCGCTTTCGCGGTTGAAGCGCATCGATATCAACCTCGTGACTCCGCGCTCCTGCATGGTCACACCGTATATCGTTTTTGCCGCCGACATTGTGCGCTTGTTGTGCGAGATTACGAGGAATTGCGAGTAGCGCGTAAACTCTTTTAGCATGTCGGTGTATCTGCCTATGTTGGCGTCGTCGAGAGGCGCGTCGAGCTCGTCAAGCACGCAGAACGGGCTCGGCTTTACCATGTATATTGCAAATAGCAGCGAGACTGCCGTCATCGTGCGCTGTCCGCCCGAGAGCAGGGAAAGGCTCTTCAAAACCGTTCCGGGCGGGCGCGCGACAATCTCTATGCCGCTGTCGAGCACGTCCTCGCTTTCGACGAGGTTCAAGTCGGCTGTTCCGCCGCCGAATATTTTGTCGAATGTAAACGAAAAATTCTTTCTTATTTGCTCGAAAGTATCCGAGAATAGTTTTTGGGAAGTGGAATTTATTTCGTCGATGTCGGCAATGAGCGCGTTTTTTGACGTCCACAAGTCGTCGGTTTGCGCTTTTAGGAAGTCGTACCTCTCTTTAAGTTCGGCATACTCCTCTATTGCAACGAGGTTTACGGCTCCCATTGCGCTTATGCGCTCGCGCAATTCGCGGACCTCTTCGCCGACTGCCGCGAAGTCAACGGAATCCATTGCGGCGAAATCCTCCTCCGTGGGTTCGCCCCTCTTGCCTTTGCTTTTCGCCTCGATTTCGCCGTCTTCAAGCTCGTCGAGTTTTATTTTTGTCTCAAATTCTTCGTCCGCCTTCCAGAGTTCGCGCTTCCAGTCGGCCGTGGCGATGGACACTTCGTAGTCGTTTAAAATTCTTTCGGAGATGTAGTCGAGCTTCGAGCGCAGGCGGGCGGAGCGCACGTCCAATTCGCTCTTTTGGGCAGAGGCGCGCATATGCTCCTCGCGCAGGCCGACGAGCGACGATTCGTATTCCGAAAGGCGCGTCTCCTCGGCTGACAGCTTTACGCGGAAGGCCTCTATTTCTTCGAGGGCGGTTTCGAGGCTCTGCGCAAGCGCGGTGGCGCGCTCCGTCTCCTCGGAGGTCTCGCGCTCCAAGTTTTCAACTTGCGCCCTTATTGATTGCGATTCGGACTCGCGCCTTTCTATTGCAGCCTGTGCTTCAGCCTGCTGGACCTTTATCGCTCCCAGTCCGCGCTCCAAATTTTCCAAGCGGGATTTTTTTGACGCAAGCTCAATGCGCGTTTCCGACAAAACCGCAAAGCGCGCGTCTTTCGCTTCCCTGAGTTCCGCGAGCTCGGCTTCCCTTTCGGAGATTACCCTCTTTGAGGATTCCACCGCAGACTCTGCCTCTTCAAGCGCCTTTTGCGCGCGGTCGAGCCTGTCCTGCACTTCAAAGCGCGAGTTTTCCATCGACTGCATTTCCGCATTTTTCCTTTGCAGATCGGCTTCCTTCGCGCCCATCTGGGAATTCGCCTCGTTTGTCTGGGCGTTGATTGCGGATATTTCTCTCTTGATTTCTGCCGCGGCGTTTTTCTTGTTTTCTATTTCGGCTTCGGCGGCGTCCATCATGCTTTGGAGAGCCATGGCGGCCTCGTTGAGCGCGGTGAGGTTGTCGTTGTCGGTGTCTATTTCGCTTTTAAGCCTTTTTATTTCGCTTGCGCGCAACAGAAAGCTGCTTTCGGTGTCGCGCTTTTCCCCGGTGGAGGCATAGACGGTTCCGCGGGCGTCGAGCATTGAGCCGTCGCGGGCAACGGCGCAGAAAAATTTAAATCCGGGGTTTTCGGATACGAATTTTGCAAAGTCAGAAATATCCTCGCAAAAATAGCAGCCCGCAACGGCGTTGCGCGCGTATTCGGCAATGTTATCCGACTGGCATTTTACCACGTCTGCCGCTTTTTTTATGGTTGGCGGTAAAGGGAAGTCGGCGTCGGCAAACGCCGATTGCGCAAGCTGAAAACATGCTTTGCCTAGGTTACGCTCGCGCAGGGCGGCGAGAATTTTTGAAAGCTCTGAGGCGTCGGGCAGGGCGACCGCGTCGAGCGCCGGCCCCATTAAAGTTTCAAACGCGGACGTCCATCCTTCTTCAACTTCGAGATGCTGGCTTACGATTTTTGCGGAATCCGCCGGCAGGCAGTCGTTGAGGGCGCCTTTCATTATGGATTTAACACCGTCAGAAAATCCCTCCATTCTCGACTGGAAATCGTTTAGCAACCCGAGCCTTGCGGCTTTGCTCGCAATGGCCCTGTCGGCTTGCTGTATCTCGGCCTGCTTGTCTCTGTACTGCCTGCGCAGCTCCTCTATTTTTGACTGCTGCTCCGCAACGTCCGCGTCGGCCTCTCCGAGCCTTTCGTTTGCTCCGTCGAGCGCCTCCGCAAGCTCGAGAATGCGCCTTTCTAGCGATTGCGACTCCTCTTTTATTTGAAAAATCGAATCAGACAATGCTGCGTGGCGCACTTGGTAGGATTTTAAATCCAATTCGAGCGTCGTGCAGTTTGAGCGCAGGCGGGTTATGGTTCCGTCGTTTACGAGGGCGTCCTGCTTGGCGCGCGACAGCGCGGATTCAGCCTCGCGAATGGATTCCTCTATTTGCGTAAGCTCGCCCGCCTGTTGCTTAAAAACTTCGTCGTCGGCCATGACGAGCTCGAGCTGCATTTGCTTTACTTCGGCATCTCCCTTTGCCTTGCCTTCGAGTGCGGACAGCTGCTCGCGCAGGGTTTCAAGCTCCTTCGAGATTTGCGAAAGCCTCTCTTCGAGGTCCTTCTTTCGCACTTGCGCGAATTCCGAGCTCCTTTGCGCCTGCTCCTTCGCCGAGCGCGTCTCGGCGGCGTTTTGGCGCATTGTTTCGAGCTCCGCGAGCATTGCCGCCCTTTGGCTTCTCATCGCTGAAAGCGACTCTTCGCTTTCAGCGAGCCTCTGGGTTAGAGAAAAAATTTGCGCCGACACTTCTTTGAGCGACTCCGCGTCGCGCGCAAGTTCCGCGCTCTGCTCGGCGTAGCTCTTCGCGTTTAAAGCGAGGTCCAGATGCCGCAGGCGGTGGCTTAGGCGCTTGTAGCGCAGGGCCTTTGACGCCTGCCTTTTAAGGGTTCCGATTTGCCGGGAAATTTCCTCGATTCTGTCGGTTGCGCGCGCGAGGTTTTGATCTACGAGCGCAAGCTTGTTTAAAGCCTCCCTCCTTTGCGTCTTGTATTTTGTAATACCGGCGGCTTCCTCGAATATCGCGCGGCGCTCGCCGGGATTCGACGATAGTATTTGGTCTATCTGCCCTTGTACCATGAACGAGTACGATACCCGCCCTATGCCGGTGTCCATAAACAGGCTTTGAATATCCTTTAATCTGCCTGCCTTGCCGTTTATAAAATAGTCGCTGCCGCCGTCGCGCGATACTTTGCGGGTGATTTCGACTTCGTTAAAGTTTGTGCCAAGCTGTTTTTCGCAGTCGGAAAAGAGCAGGGAAACTTCGCAGAATTGGAGCGGCTTGCGCGTCTCCGTTCCCTGGAATATGACGTCCTGCATTTTTCCGCCGCGCAGGGCCTTTGCGCTTTGCTCGCCAAGCACCCAGCGGATGGCGTCAACTATATTGCTCTTGCCGCAGCCGTTTGGGCCGACTATGCACGTTATGCCGTCGGTCAGCGAAATTGTAGTCTCGTCTGCGAAGCTCTTGAAGCCGTTTATCTTTATCCGCTTTAAGTACATTTTACGGTGGGCAAATTATTTTGGCTATTTTATTGAGTTTGCGAAGTCCGCGATGGCGTTGTCGAGATTCTCAGGCTTGCCGCCGCCCTGCGCAAAATCCGGTTTGCCGCCGCCCTTGCCGCCTATTTGGGAGGCTATTTGGCGGACTATGTCGCCGGCTTTGAATCCGGCCCCAACAGCGTCGTTTCCGCAGAGCGCCATGACTGTCGCCTTTTCCCCGAACTTTGCTCCGAGGGCGACAATTCCGCCGCCGATTTCTTTTGCTACCTTAACGGCGAGCTCGCGCATTAGCTGCGGGTTTTCGGCTTCGACCACGGCGGCTACTACAGGCACGGAGCCTTTTGCGAGAATTTTCTTTGCGGCGAGCTCCCGCGCGGCGTTGCCAGCGTTTTGGCGGAGAAAATCCCTCAGCCTTTTTTCAATTTCGTCGCGGGCGGAAATGAGCTTTTCAATCCTGTCGGCAATCTCCTCCTGCTTGCAGGAGAGTTCGCGTGCGGCGTGCGAGAGCGAATCCTGCATGGCGTCTATCTTTTTCAGCGCGGCCGTTCCTGCGACTGCCTCTATTCTCCGCGTCCCGGACGATATCGCAGATTCGGACACTATTTTTATGAGTCCGATTTCCCCTGTTGCCGAAACGTGCGCGCCGCCGCACAATTCCTTTGAGAAGTCTCCCATCTCTACGAGCCTGACAACCGCCCCGTATTTTTCGCCAAAAAATGCGAGAGCGTTTTTGGGAATTTCGCGGAAGGGCATTTCGCGCCACTTTACTGGGGCGTTTTCAAGAATCTTTTTGTTGGCGAGGTTTTCTATTTCGCGCAGTTGTTCCGGCGTTGGCGCCTCAAAGTGGGTAAAGTCGAAGCGCAGCCTGTCGGGATCGACGTACGAGCCCGCCTGCCTTACATGCGTTCCCAATACCTGCCGCATCGCCCAGTGCAGTATGTGGGTCGCGGAGTGGTGCCTTTCAATCGCGCGGCGGCGCACTATGTCCACCGTCACCGATACTTCCGAGCCTATGCAGTCCTTTTTAAATACTCCCTTGCGGACTTTGTGCAGTATGTGGCCTGCGTTGTCTATTTTCGTGTCGAAAACTTCGCGGGCGGTGCCGTTGATTTCTATAAAGCCGGTGTCGCCGACTTGTCCGCCCTTTTCGGCGTAAAACGGGGTTTGGGGCATTATGACAAAATCGGCGTCGGGACCCTCGACTATCGCGCTTATGGAGGTCGCAAAATCGGAGAGGTTGGCGTGGTCGTAGCCGGCAAACTGCGTGGCGTGCTCCACTTCCGCGGCGTCGGACACGCTTATGACTTCGCGCGTTTGGGCGTTGCGGGCGCGCTCGCGCTGCTTGTTCATCTCAACCTCAAAGCCCTTTTCGTCCACGGGCATATTGCGTTCGCGCGCGATGAGCTGGGTGAGGTCGAGCGGGAAGCCGTATGTGTCGTACAGTATGAACGCCTGTTCGCCAGAAATGCTGCCTTCCGTGACCGTTATGTGGTCGAGAAGCTGCAAGCCCCTGTCGAGCGTACGCGCAAAGCTCTTTTCCTCGTTTTCTATTACTTTTAAAATCACCTTGCGCTGCTCTTTAAGCTCCGGGAAAACCGGCGACATCTTTTGGATTACGGGGTCGGCGAGCTTTGTGAAAAATCCGTATTCAAGCCCGAGCCTCTTACCGTACATTATCGCGCGGCGCAGAATCCGCCTCAGAACGTAGTTGCGCCCTTCGTTGCCGGGAATTATGCCGTCGGCTATGGAGAATGTAATTGTCCTGATATGGTCGGCGAGAACTCTAAATACGCAGTCGGTCAGCTCCTGCGACGACATATCGCGCGGATCTTTCGGCAGGGTTCCTTTGTAGGTCTTGCCGGACATGTGCGATATGTGGGTAAAAATGTCGGTGAACAGGTCGCTGTTGTAGTTGGAGGCAAGCTGTGTGAAGTCGGTAAAATTCTTTGTGGTGGCGATTATCCCGGCGACCCTCTCGAATCCCATGCCGGTGTCGATATTTTTATTTTTCAGCGGGCGGAAAGTTCCGTCTGTTTCGGCGTTGAACTGCATGAAAACGAGGTTCCATATCTCGATGCAGTATGGGGAGCCAGCGTTTACGAGCGCTCCGTCCGAGTCTCCCTTCTCGGTCAGGTCCATGTGTATTTCAGAGCACGGTCCGCACGGGCCGGTCTCGCCCATCATCCAGAAATTGTCTTTTTTACCGCACTTCTTTATATGGATTTCAGGCGACATGCCTTCGTCTTTAAAAATTTTTTCCCAGATGCGGTACGCTTCGGCGTCGAATTCCGAAGGCTCGCCTTCGCGGGGATCGTAAACTGTCGCGTAAAGCCTTTCTTTTGGGAAGCCCCACACGCGAGTGAGAAGCTCCCACGCCCATTCTATCGCCTCTTTCTTAAAGTAGTCGCCGAACGACCAGTTGCCAAGCATTTCAAAGAAAGTGTGGTGGTAAGTGTCGAAGCCGACGTCTTCGAGGTCGTTGTGCTTGCCGCCGGCGCGTATGCACTTCTGGGTGTCCGCCGCGCGGCGGAAGGGGGCCTTTTCCTCTCCGAGAAAGTACGGCACAAATTGGTTCATGCCGGCGTTCGTGAACAGGAGGTTTGGCGACGACGGCATCAGCGACGCCGACGGGACTATCGTGTGCCCTTTCGAGTTGAAGAAATCCAGAAAGCTTTTTCTTATTTCCGTTGAGGTCATATATTTTGGTGCGTAATATTTTTGCCTGTTATTTTTTTTCGTTTGGCGCGCGAGTGGCGGCGTTTTGCGTTGCCTCGGGATGAGAGTCGCGCCGCGGCGGGGAAAGGAAGATAAAAAATTCCCTGCCGCGCGGCGGACTTGGATTAGAGCCTTTCGATTACGGCCGCAGCCATCTCGTCGGTGGAGACCGCCTGCTTGCCGAAGGCTATGTCTGCCGTGCGAACGCCGGAGCATACGGCGTCTCTGACGGCTGCCTCGATTTTCTTGGCGGTGGAGTCGCGCCCGAAGGAGTAGCGCAACATCAAGGCGGCGGATAGAATCTGCGCGCAGGGGTTGGCTATTTTCTTTCCGGCGATATCGGGTGCAGTCCCGCCGGCGGGTTCGTACAGGCCGAATTTGTTTCCGAGCGAATTCTTCGACACCCCTAAAGACGCGCTGCAAAGCATTCCCAGCGACCCGCATATAACCGCCATTTCGTCCGACAGAATATCGCCAAACATATTTTCCGTAAAGAAGACGTCGAATTGGTTGGGGTTGCGGGCAAGCTGCATGGCGGCGTTATCGACATACATGTAGGAAAGCTCAACTTCGGGGTAGTTTTTCTTGAAAAATTCGGTGACCGTCTTGCGCCAGAGAACGGACGTTTCGAGGACGTTTGCCTTGTCGATGGAGCACACTTTTTTGCCGCGCGCCATTGCGGTTTTCCCCGCGACGTCGGCGATGCGCTCTATTTCGCTTTTGCGGTACATCATAGTGTCGCATGCGGCGGGCTCGCCGTCGATTTCAAAAGTCTTTTTTTCGCCGAAGTATATGCCGCCCGTCAGCTCGCGTATGCATACGATGTCAATGCCCTCGGGTATGCGCTCCGATTTTAGCGGGGAGGCGTCTGTAAGCTGCGGGTAGAGAAGCCCTGGGCGTATATTGGCGAAGAGTTTGAATATTTTTCTGAGGGGCAGGAGAGCCGCGCGTTCGGGCTGTTCGTTGGGGGGCAGGTTTTCCCATTTCGGGCCGCCGACCGAGCCGAAAAGAATGGCGTCGGAATTGCGGCACTGCTCTACCGTGGATTCGGGAAGGGCCTTTCCGCAAGAGTCGATTGCCGCGCCGCCGACGTCGCAAATTTTATACGATAGCTCGTCGCCGTCCTTGCGGCACGCTGCTTGTAGAACGCCGAGCGCGGCGTCCATTACTTCCGGTCCGATACCGTCTCCGGGGAGAACTGCAAATTTGAGTGTTGCCATATTTGTACCTTTTTGTTTTGGCGAAAAATACGCCTCTAAAATAAATTAAATGAGTAAAACACCTTTCCTCTCCGATTTCCACAAAAAATTTTCGCCATCAACCCCGCGAATTTTATCTAAAACCAGTCTTTTATCGTAAAAATGCGGAAGTATTGGCGTAATTTTCTCGCGGATTGCTAAATATTTTGCAGCGGTTGCCGCAAGATGCCCCGCTGCAAAGCATAAAGAGCTTGTTGCAAAAAGTTGGGGGAGATTGCGCAGAAGATTTATTATATGCGCCTAAAGCAATGTCGCGCAAAAAGCGCTTTCTCCCAAATGCGGGTTTTACTTCTGCACCGGAAGGGCTCGGCGGCGCGCGTGGACTGGTATTTTATAAGACGCGCATTGCCGCATGCTAAAAAATTGCCGCTTCTATTTAATAGACAGTTTGGCCGCGACCGGGAAGTGGTCGGACGGGTATTCTGTGCCTTTTGCGCGCGGGGCGCCGAGGTCGGAGGATTTGTCGCGGATTACGCAGTAGTCCAAAACTCCGATTCCGTCCGAGACTAATATATAGTCTATTCTGTGCGGAACGGGCTTTCCTGTGAAATTGTGGAAAGTGCCGCCGGCGGATTTCGGGGGAAGGGCGCATTCGCGCAGTGAATCTTTGAACGATTTGTCGGAAAATATTATTTTCATGGGTTCTGAGTCCTCGCGGGCGTTGAAGTCTCCGACGCATACAAACGGCAGCCCGCCCGATATTTCTTTAACTTTTTTTATAAGGAGCTTTGCGGACTCGGCCCTCGCAATTTTGCCCTTGTGGTCGAAATGCAGGCTGAAAAAGAAAAACTTTTTATCGGTTTTCAGGTCGCGGAATTCGCCCCAAGAGCAGATTCTCTTGCAGGCGGCGTCCCAGCCCATAACAGGCTTGTCGGGGGGTTTTGCAAACCAAAAATCTCCCGAATCGAGAAGCTCAAAGCGTTTGGGATTGTAGAAAATCGCGGAGGTTTCGCCGCCTCTAACGCCGTCTTCGCGGCCCTTGCCAACGTATTTAAAGCCGGTTCTCGCGCTAATATCGTCAAGTTGGTGGAAGTAGCCCTCTTGCGTGCCGAAAATGTCGAAGCCGCGGCTTTTTGCGACGGCCGCGACGCTGTCGCGCCTTATATTCCATTCGCTCGATGTCGGAGTGGGGGCGAGCTTTATGTTAAAAGTTGCAGCCGTAAACGGTTCCGAACCGTTTTCAACAGGGGTGCACCCCGCCATTGCGGCCAACGCTATTGCCATGGTTAATCTAAATAACATTTTATTACACTATTAAAGCCCCGCAAACAGTCAATTTTAATCATATTGAAAAAAAGCTTTTCAAAACGCGCGTTTGGGGTAGTCTTGCAAAAACAGATTTTTTATGGAAAAGGTTTTCTATCTCACAACTGCAATCGATTATGCAAACGGTTCGCCGCACCTCGGCCACGCCTACGAAAAAATATTGAGCGACGTAATAGTTCGCCACAAGCGCATGTGCGGCGTAAAGACGTACTTTTTAACGGGGCTTGACGAACACGGGCAAAAAGTCCAGCAAAGCGCGCGCCGCGAGGGTGTTGAGCCCTCCGTTTTGTGCGACAGACAGGCGGAGAAATTCCAGAGCCTATGCTCAATCCTAAACGTTTCCAACGACGACTACATAAGGACTTCCCAAGATCGCCATAAGAAAGTCGTAAGAAAAATACTTCAAGACCTCTACGACCGCGGAGAGATATACAAGGCAGAGTATAAGGGCTTTTACTCCGCGCGCCAGGAGCAGTTTTTGCAGGAAAAAGACAAGGTTGACGGAAAGTGGCCAGAGATATTCGGAGATGTGGTCGAGATTACAGAAAGCAACTATTTCTTTAAGCTAAGCGCCTACCAGCCGTGGCTTGTCGAATTCATAAAGACGCACGAAGATTTTATTTATCCGAGATTCCGCGCAAAGCAGGTAATGGAGTTCCTGAAAGAGCCGCTTAACGATTTGTGCATATCGCGCCCCAAGGAACGCCTCGAATGGGGAATCGAGCTTCCGTTCGACCCCGACTACGTGACGTACGTTTGGTTCGACGCCCTCGTAAACTACATCTCCGCAGTCGGCTACGGCACGGAAGAATTTTCAAAATATTGGCCGGCGGACTTCCACGTTATAGGCAAGGACATACTCGTACCGCCGCACTCCGTCTATTGGCCGATTATGCTGAAAGCTATCGGAGTGGAAATGCCGAAATCGCTTTTGGTCCACGGCTGGTGGATGTCATCGGGCGAGAAAATGTCAAAGAGCCTCGGGAATATTGTGAACCCGCTCGACCTTGTCGAAAAATTCGGAGCTGACGCGTTCCGCTACTTTTTGATGAGGGAAATGAATGTGGGGCAGGATTCCGACTTCTCTATAGATTTGTTTGTCACAAGGTACACTTCGGACCTTGGCAACGACCTCGGAAACCTCGTAAGCCGCCTGCTAAACATGCAGAAGCGTTATTGCGGCGGGGTGGTCGCGCCGGCAAAGGTCGAGGAGGATTTTGAAAAATCGCTGAAATCGCTCGCCGCCGAGACTTCTTCCGAGGTGCTGCGCCTCTGCGACGGAATGCAGTTCCACTTGGCCCTCGAAAAGATTTTTGCGTTCGTGCGCGCGATAAACAAGTACGCGGAGCAGCGCGCCCCGTGGAAGCTCGCAAAGAGCTCGGAACCATCTGACAGGGAAAAGCTCGAGACTACACTTTCAAATATGGCGGAAGCCCTGCGGATTGCGTCGGTCTTGCTCGCGCCGGTTATGCCGACTGTTTCGGAAAAAATACTCTCGCTTTTGGGACAGCCGAAGGCGGAGAGGTATGAGGGTAATGTCGAATGGTCGAATAGGCTCGAAAATTCGACTTTGGCGGCTCCTGAGATACTGTTTCCGCGAATCGGAGAATAGCATAAGCGCTATAAAAAAATGCCCGCCCGCAACTTTGCGGCGGGCTTTTTTTTGTGGCAATCGGACAGCAATAAATCTGCTTGCCCAATTTCTTTCAACATTAGAAAATGGGTAAATGCTTTTAGATTTTATTAAGATTTCCATATCGTGCGCGCTTGCGTTTTCAGTTGCGGCGTGCGCGTCGCACGGGCTTCCAAAAATAGAGCGCGACTCAAATAAAACCGCGAGGCTCGTGGTTGAAGGAAAGCCTTTCGTAATACTTGGCGGCGAGCTTTTGAATTCGAGCGGTTCGACTGCGTCGGACATGCAAAAGCACTGGGACGGTCTTGCCGACTTAAACTTAAACACTGTGCTTCTGGCTGTCGCTTGGGAACAGATAGAAAAGAGCGAAGGAGTTTTCGACTTTTCGGAGATAGGAAAGATAATCTCGCAGGCGCGCGAGCGCAAAATGAAATTGGTGCTGCTGTGGTTCGGAAGCTGGAAAAACGGATTTTCCGGATACGTTCCGCATTGGGCCATGCGCGATACAAAACGCTTCCCGCGCGTTAAGAGCAAAGGCGGACAGAACAGGCCGTGCCTTTCGCCTTTCTCGAAATCCGTATTGGAGGCTGACAAGAAGGCGTTTGTTAAGCTCATGGAATTTGTCGCCGAAGCCGATCCTTCTGGGGAGGTCGTGATAATGGCGCAAGTTGAAAACGAGATAGGGCTTTTGGACGATTCCCGCGACCGCTCTGAAACCGCCGAAAAACTTTTTTTGGAAAAAGTTCCGGAAGAGCTGATAGCCCGCGTTAAAAGCGCAGCGGTGTCGGAAGAAATATCGGGAGCTTGGGTTAAAAACGGCAAGAGGGAGTCCGGAAGCTGGGCGGAGGTTTTCGGACAGGAAAATATGCTCGCGGACGAGATGTTTATGGCGTGGCACTACGCGCGTTTTGTCGATTCCCTTGCGGCGGCCGGGAAGGCCGCGCACAACATTCCAATGTTCGTAAACGCGTGGGTTATTTTCCCGGAGAACCCCAAGCCGGGGCAGTATCCGAGCGGCGGGCCGAACAGCAGAATGCTGGACGTCTGGCAAACGGCGGCTAAAAATATAGATTTTATATCTCCCGACATCTACGTTGCGGATTACCCCGCCAAGCTTAAACAATTCCACAGAAACGGGAATCCTATTTTTGTTCCAGAGGCTTGCGCATTGTGGCTGGGGGACAATATGAGCGCGCAGGCGAAGGCGTTTTATACGATAGGCGAATTTGGCGCGATAGGGTTTTCGCCGTTTGCTATAAACCACCGCACATATGCAAAATCGCACCCGCTTTCGAGCGCCTACAAAGTCCTTAAAAATATCTCGGGCGCGATATCGGCGGCGGAGGCAGGAAAAAATATGCGCGGGTTTATGCAGACTTCCCAAAAGTCGGACACTTTGGATTTTGGCGACATAGTTGCGAAGGTGTCCTACGCTTTTCCGTATAAGGGATACGGGCTGATAATAAGGCTGTCGAAGGAGGATTTTCTGATTGCGGCAAGCGGGGTCTATGTAAAGTTCTCGGCAAAAAGCGGCAATTCCATAGCCTATGGATTAGTCCGCGAGGGCGGGTACGAAAACGGCGAATGGAGAACGTCGAAGTATATAGGCGGCGACGAGGGGGGGCTTGTAAACTTAAAGCTTCCGCCGGTATATTTGACTTCCGATGCGAGCGAGTCCGACATATCCGTAATGAGGGCGCATATTTTCGAGGTTGAGAATACGACGACTTCAAATTCCCAGATTTTTTAAAGCCCAGTTTGCACTTATAATCTGTCTTAAATTTGTGCCGAAAAGTTTGCCCATTGCGTGCGGCGGCTGGCTGTTTGAAGTCGGCGCGTTGCCGTTTGCGTTGGAGTTGCAGGCATTCTTGTTTTGCGTGTTGCGTGGGCGGCAAAAAGGGCATGGCGCAGAGGGTAGGGCAACCGGGAAAAAATAAATTGCGCAAGATAAGAATCCGCATTTGGAGAATTTTCAATCAGGGCCATATATAGATGCTCGCGGAGAAAAGTTTTATTGAGCGTATGCTATTTTTTGAAATCCCGCAGGAGAAATCTGTGGCGGAGGCTCATGGCAGGCGACGAAAAGTGAAAATAACGTTTTTTTAAACCTTGCAGAGATTAGTGCCGTTGGTAAGCAATTATCAATTTCAAGGCCGCTTTCTTATTTTGAATGTTGCGGATTGATGTATGCGGGTTTTTAGCAGGCCGTCCGTAAAATTTCATATATCAAAGTGCTGAAAGAAAATGCTTCTTGGAGATTGGGCTTGCAATGCGGGAATGGAGTATTTTAATTTTTTTTAAATAAAAGATGTCGGAAGGTTAAAAAAATTCCGATAAATAATTTAGTTCTTTGGGAATTTTCGGCGGGCATTCGCCGGCGGCTCGTCCGCTGGAGGAAAGTCCGGACACCACAGAGCGGGATTCCGTTTGAAAAAACGGGGCGCGCGCCGAAAGGTTCGCGCATGGAAAGTGCAGCAGAAAACAAACCGCCGCGAAAGCGGTAAGGGTGAAAAGGCGGGGTAAGAGCCCACCGCCGCGCGGAGCAATCCGGGCGGGCAGTGAAAACCCAATCCGGTGCAAGACAACATAGGACGCGGAGTTGCTCGCTCTAACGCGTTGGGTATGTCGCATCCCCGCGAGGGGAGGCTTCGCAAGGGGTCAGATAAATGAATGCCGGTTTCTTCGGAAACTACAAAATCCGGCTTACAGCCGAAATTTCCCTCTATTAACAAAAATGCGGATTTGTATAAATCCGCGTTTTTTTTATTTTTTTGCGAAATTTAGAAAGTCGCCAAAAATTTTTTTAAGATTGGCGATTTTTGCAGTTTGGGCTTTTTTTTCTTAAAACGGCGCGTAAGTATGGGCTCTCAAAGAGGCGGCAACCCGCGCCGAAGGTATGTTCGCAAAAAAATGGATAAAAATGCGGAATGTGATAATAAAATACGCCAATCTGTGCCGCAGTAGGGCGAGGTAGGAAAATGACAAAATGCTAACGCTATAGTGCAAAATGAGCCCAATTAGTGCATGTATTCGGGCAAAGCGCGACGATTTTTTATAATGCGCGCTAAAAATCGCACTTTGCAGGATTGCTGCAATCGGAATAGGCGAAAAAATATTGAGGCAGTCGATTTTTGGGGGAATAAAAGAGATTAGTTAAGGGCAAAAAAAATGTTGCAATTTGAAAAAGGCGTCTTTTAATAACGCTTTTTATATTGATTTTATAAGAAGGAGAATATTTATGTCCCAGCACAACAGTTTCAAAAGCGGAGGCTCCGCGTCGTCCAAAAAGCGCAGCGTACTGAAACGTTTTGAGCGCATCGACCTTTTGCGCAAGCGCGGCGCAATAAAAACGGTCACCCGCGTGACCGGTTTGCCCAAGACAAAGCCCGCGGAATAACATTGCCGCATATCTTTTGCCGCATGGCGAATATCCACGCACGAGCTTTGCCGTGCGTTTTTTTGTATCCTTGTTTTTATTGACTACTGCCGCCGATTTGTTAGCTTGGAGTTTCAAATGGGCATGACAGCTAAAGAATTTTTATGCAACGTTTCGTGGTCGCGCAAAGATTTGACATGCACAGAATATCTTTCTTTGCGTGAAATAGATGAAATATTCGCCCTCGCCGACATATTCAAGGCGGAGGTAAAAAAAGACAGGACGAAGCTCCCGTACCTAAAAGGGAAGACGGTCGTAAATCTCTTCTTCGAGCCGAGCACCAGAACGCGGACCGCGTTTGAAATGGCTGCGCACAAGCTCGGAGCCGACGTGATAAGCTTTTCGTCGAGCATATCGTCTTCGGTAAAGGGCGAGACTCTCAAAGATACGGCGAGGAACATAGAGGCTCTTATGGCCGATATGATAATAGTGCGCCACAGCTCGTCGGGGGCGGCAAAATACCTCGCAGACAGGGTTGACATTCCCGTGATAAACGCGGGCGACGGGGCGCACGCCCACCCAACCCAGGCGCTTCTTGACGCCTTTACGATGCGCGAAAAACTGGGACCCGATTTCAAGGGGCGCAAGGTTACGATTCTTGGTGACATTCTTTTCAGCCGCGTAGCGCGCTCGAACATATATCTTCTAAACAAGCTTGGCGCAAAAGTGACGCTTGCGGGCCCCTCCACGCTGGTTCCGCGCGAGTTCGAAAAAATGGGGGTCGAAATATCTTACGACCTTAACAAGGCGGTGTCCGACGCGGACGTCGTGATGCTTTTGCGCATACAGCATGAAAGGCAGAGCTCGGCGCACTTCCCGTCGATTTCCGAGTATGCGAATATTTTTGGGCTAAACAAAATGCGCGCCGACATGCTAAAACCGGGCGCGATAATAATGCACCCGGGCCCCATAAATAGGGGGGTAGAGCTGGATTCGTACCTCGCGGATTCCGAGAGGTCTGTTATCCTAAACCAAGTGACTAACGGGGTTGCCGTAAGAATGGCGGTAATGAAACTCTGCATGGGCGCGATGTCCGCAAGGAGGGCTAAATGAAGGAATTTATAGTTAAGAATGCGCGCGTTGTCGATCCTTCGCGCGGAATAGACGAAGTCGGCGAAATATGCGTTAAAGACGGCGTTTTTTGCGGTTCCGTCTCAGGAGCGGCCGAGGTAATCGACGCAAAGGGGCTGGTGCTCATGCCGGGATTTGTAGATATGCATGTGCATATGCGCGAGCCGGGGCAGACGTCGAAGGAGTCGATAGCAACGGGGACTGCGGCAGCCGCGGCGGGTGGATTCACTTCCGCGATGGCGATGCCCAATACGTCCCCCGCGGCGGATTCTCCGTCAACAATCCGCCTTATAAACGATATTATTTCTGAATCGGCAAAAATCCGCGTATATCAAAGCGGGTGCATTACAGAAGGCAGGCGCGGCGAAAAGCTCGCGCCGATAGGCTCACTCGCGCGCCTTGGCGTTAGGGCGATTACCGACGACGGCTCTTGCGTGCAGAGCGCGGAACTCATGCGCAATGCAATGGTCTATGCTAAAATGTTCGGGCTGTTTGTCATGGACCACTGCCAGGAATACACTCTCACCAAAACTGGGCAAATGAACGAGGGGGAGTGGTCTGTAAAACTCGGGCTCGGAGGCTGGCCGTCTGCCGCCGAAGACATAATTGTTTCGCGCGACGTTATTTTGGCCCACTATGCAAAATGCCACATACATTTGCAGCACATATCGAGCGCCCTTTCCGTCGATATTATAAGGGACGCAAAGAGGCGCGGTACGAGCGTGTCTGCGGAGGCAACCCCACACCATATATCGCTCACAGACGAATGTTTGTCGGGGTACGATACGAATTATAAAATGTGCCCTCCGCTCCGCACGAAGGCTGATGTTGAAGCTTTGATTGAGGGTCTGTGCGACGGCACAATAGAGGTTATTGCAACCGACCACGCCCCGCATACAGACACAGAAAAGGATATGGCTTTCGACGCGGCTCCGTTCGGAATAACCGGCTTTGAGACGGCGTTTTCGATATGCCACGATGTTCTCGTCCGTTCGGGAATTATGGATATGGCAAAGCTTGTGCGGCTTATGTCGACGCGCCCCGCGGAAATTTTGGGCATAGATGCCGGGACTTTAAAGGAGGGGGCTCCCGCCGACTTTGCGCTGATTGACGAAAATGCCGAATGGACCTACGATTCGCCAAAGTCGCGCTCGGCGAATTCTCCGTGGCTCGGGAAAAAGCTTCGCGGAAAAGTAGTCGGCACGTTTGTCGGAGGCAAAAAAGTTTTTGAAGCCTGATGTAGTTGGCTGCGGCATTGGGCTGCCTGCGGAAATTTTTTATGTTTAGTCTATAAAAATGCCGTCCCTTTGCCGCTTGCGAAGTTTGCGGAATTTAGGTTTTCTGAAAGCGCGGCCGAAGACTTGGGGGCTTTTAATGAGATTTTGAAATAAAGGTTAAGAATTATATTGCGCCGGTTCGGCGCGCGTTGCGATGGTAGAATTTACAGATGCAATGATTGCGACAGCGTATGGAGAAAGCTCGGTTCTGATCGGTGGCGCCGCCGTCGCGGTGCTTTCTGGCATATTTGTGGTTGCTGTCGTCATTACAGCTTTTAGAATTTCCGGATTAGTGTCTGGCGGACTTCCGCCGATTCGCCTACAAAAATTTCACGACGCCGTGCTTTTGGCGTTCATGGCGGTATCGGCTATGTTTATAGGGTTCTCCTCCGCGAGGGCATTTTATAATGTGTTAGGAGGAGAGTCGGCCGTGTCGGTTTTTGCGCCTACTATTATAATGCAGGTTTGCGTGATTGCCGCCGTATTGCTCTTCAAAAAATTTGCCGACACAAAATTTAAACTTTTTTTTATCGTTTCGCGGAAAGCTGCTGCTTCGTTTGCTCTGTTTTCTGTGCTCTCGGTTCTTGCTGTGCTGTCGCTTAACTCATTAATTGTCCAGATCTATTTTATTTTTGAGGGAGAGTATCCTCCAAAGCAGGAGATTGTCGATATATTTTCATCGCTTGGAGGCGGATGGGAGATGGCGTTGGCCGTGATTTCGGTGTTGATTCTCGCGCCGCTTGCGGAGGAGATGTTTTTTAGGGGCGTGCTTTACAGGATTTTTAAGTGGGCGTTTGCGGCATCGCGGTTCGGAGCGTTTGCCGCCGCAGTTTTATCGGGGGTGCTGTTCGCGCTGATTCACGCCGATGCGTACGTGTTTGTCCCGCTCGCGCTGATGGGGGTATTCCTGTGTATGGCGTACGAAAAGGGAGGGTCGATTCTTTCGCCCATTCTTGTGCATGCGGCTTTTAACGCGCTAAATGTTGCAATAGTCTGGTTTGCGAAATGAATCCGTTTGGGGGAAGCGACAAAATTTCAGGGCTCGGAGAAAAGGGGCTTATATCGAGAATATGCGCGGCTTTTGGCGGGGCGGTTCCGCCGCCGCCGTTCGGCGCGGGGGACGACTGCGCCGTAGTGCCTTCAGAAAAATTCTGCGGGCGCAAAATGCTCGCCACTTCAGATGCCGTAATATTCGGGCGCCACTTCGACGAATCTTCGGAGCCCTCTCTTGTAGGGAAAAAATTTGTAAACAGAAATGTGAGCGATATTGCGTCCATGGGCGGGATTCCCCTATATGCCCTTACGAGCGGCATTTTGTCTCCCGAATTGTCGGTGGATTGGCTCGACGAATTTTGCCGCGGGGCGGCGGAGGCGGCTCAAAAGTATGGTATAAAAATAGTCGGAGGCGATGTCGCGCGCGCCGACGGAAATTTCTTTTCAATGCACATGGCGCTCATAGGCGCCGCTCCGGAAAAACCAATGCTAAGAAGCGGCGCGAAAATCGGCGACGCCATCTATGTAAGCGGAGAGCTCGGGCTTTCCTTCGAGAGCGGCTACCATTTAATTTTCGAGCCGAGGCTCGCGGAAGGTTTATTTTTATCTGAAGACGGAAATGTCGGGGCGTGCACGGATATTAGCGACGGATTTGCGTCGGACGTTAAAAATATAATTCCTGCCGGAGCGTGCGCCGAAATATGCGAGTCGGCCGTTCCGCGGCGCTCTTGCGGAGGCCGCAAAGCTTCGTTGAAGGAAGCTTTGTGCGGCGGCGAGGACTACGAATTGCTGCTCTCCTACAATGGCGATTGCGAAGATTTTGAGCGCCGTTGGCGCGAAAAATTTAAAACGCCCATAAGCCGCATAGGCAGAATATCCACACCTTTGGCGCCGGAGGAGAGCGGGCAGATAATCTTGGCTGAAGAAAATCGCAAAATTTTCCGCGGCGGCGGATTTGACCATATGGCTCTTTAATTTTCACAAAAAAAATCCGAAGCAAACGCTTCGGATTTTTTGCACTGCAAAGAGTAGGCAGCGCGATTTGTATCATGCTTATTTATTTTGCGCTCTCTTTATATCGTCTGGTATGAGTTGGGTGAACGAATTTGTGCGTATGGCGTTGTCGTAATAGCCCATAACGTCTTTTAGCGCATCGAGAGTCTGATTTAGGTCGTAGCGGAAAAGGGTGTAGAATTCGTTCGGATTTACGTCGCGCATTTCCGACTTAATCATAAGCATCAAGTCTTGCAAATACTGTCTGAACATCCTGTCAAAACGCGATTTTTCCATCCTGACTTTAAGCTCGTCCTTATACTTGGAAACAGTCGGGCCGAGAATTGCGAGTTTTGCAGTATCGACAATTCTGTTTGAGGTGTTGAGTAGAATGAAGTCCCAAAGCAGTTTGTTTAGGGAATCGAGTTTTTTCCTCTGCTGTTCCAATTTATCGAAGTCAACTTTCTCCCAGCGTTCCAGCTTGTCGAGGCGTATGCATGTTAGGAAGGGATTTTTGTTTTCGATAGTGCGCCTCAAGAAGTTTACGCTGCTGCGCTGATTCCATTTTACGTTCGGGAATTTCTTTTTAAATGACATCATCATACCGAGCGTAATATCTTCCTCCGGATTCATAAGGATTGTCCCTTCGAGGAAGTTGTTTGGAACTCTCGATGAAAGCACAAGAGTCTGCTCTGAAACCGCGTTCAGCTTTACGGGGAATATCTGGACATTTGTTGTTGTGTATCCCATAAAGAATATGGGCTTTCCTATGATTTCCCTATAATTTTTGTCTTGCGGGAGGTTCGCATTTACCGAAGTGGAGGGCAATTCGCCCTTGGGAACTACTATCACAAGGGGATAATCCTTCGAGGCAAATATGTTAGTATTGTCAAAATCAACCTGTTCCCCGAGATTGTTCATTATTGATACGTTCGGGCCCGCTGAAAATACGGTGAACGGTATTAGTATAACTTGTTTGTCATACATTTTGACCGGAAGGCCAGTTACCTTAGTTTCGCCTTCGATTGTGAGTGTGTGCTTGTTGAACTGTTCGCGGGCAATCAGGTTGAGTTCTGCAATGGTAAGTATTTTTTTATCGCCAGCTGCGGCGCCCGCCTGGGCTGCGCCCGCCGGAGCCCCGCTTCCTTGCTGGGCTGCTGCGCCTTCGGCACCCGGTGCTGCTGTAGCGGCCGTCGCGGCTGTAGCTCCGGCGTCGCTTGCGGCGTCCACTGCGCTCGATAGCTTTTTAAGCTCGTTTAACTGGGAAATATAGTCGCTCGGGAATTTTTTAGCCAATACTTCCTTCGTTATGGCGAAGGTGGAGGCGTCTATCGAGGGCAGGGGCTTTAAAGTTTCAAGCTGCGTCTTAGCGGTAATCTGGGCATTTATTATGTTGATAAATTCGGCGAGGTCGGTCTTGCCGTCTTTGTCAAATTTGGCTTTAATGGCGTCGTATGTTTGCTTGCCGATTTGCGATTTTAGGTCGGGAAGGCCGGCGGCGGCGACTGCCTGCTCGTTTATGAAGGTTTCTTGAGAAACGTAGTCGAGCGGGAACTTCTTTTCCGCCAACTTTTTTATCATCGCTATATCGTCGGCGTCGGCCGCAAAAGCGAGATTTTGTATCGATTCCCAAGCGTTCATCTGCTTTACAAGCCAAGTCTTTGCTGCCGACTTGCTGGAAGGCTCCATTTCCGCAGCCTTCGCTTCAAGCTTGGATTTGAGGTCGGCGGGCATTTCCTGGGCGAATGCGGGTATTGCGGAAAGGCTCGCTAATATAAATAAAGCTGTTATTTTTCTCATATATGAAAAGGATAGTATAAACGGCTTTTGCGTGTGTCAATAATTTCTTAAAAATAGCCAGCCGCTTGTTGCGGGTTTTTTAGCGTTAAATTTTAGCTTGAAGGCAGTTTCCGCCTCTGCTTGAATCGCATATGTTCAATGAAATTGTTAAAGAAGATATTGTCTATCGGAAGAATATTTTCCCTATCAAAGAAAAATGCGGAGGCTTCCGATAAAACCGCCAAACCAAATAAGGGCGAACGCAAAAACGGGTCAAGGCGCCGTTTGAACGCCCCCCAAAACGGCGGGCGTCCAAAAACTGCGGGCTCGGCAAAACCGCAGGAAAAATCCCGCCGTCGCTCAAAAAACGCGAAAGCCCGCGATATTGCAGGAGAAATCCCGCCGGCAAAAATTCCGGAAAAATCGCCGCCGCAGCCGTATGAAATCGGCGAGCTTATGGCTGCTATACCGGAATTTGCGGCTTTCGATCTCGGCGCGCAGACGCTGTCGGCAGTAAAGGATATGGGATATTCCCAGCCGACTCCGATTCAGAGCTCGGCGATTCCGGAGATACTGAACGGTTCCGATTTAATCGCAACGGCGCAGACGGGCACGGGCAAGACCGCCGCGTTCGCATTGCCGGTTATAAAACTCGCAAAAGCGCACGAGCAGGGCGGCCCGAGAGTTCTCGTATTGAGCCCCACCCGCGAACTCGCTGCCCAAAGCGCTGAGGCGTTTGAAAATTTTTCAAAGTACACGTCGCTGCGCACGCTTCTCGTCCAGGGCGGAACTTCAATGGACAGGCAGACCGCCTTATTGAAAGCGGGGGTCGATATTGTCGTGGCAACGCCGGGAAGGCTACTCGACCACATCAGGCAGCGCAACATATCTCTTAAAGGAGTGCGCTGGCTGATACTCGACGAAGTTGACAGAATGTTCGATATGGGGTTTATCGAAGACGTATCAAACATAATCAGATACTGCCCCAAAGACCGCCAGACTCTTTTCTTTTCGGCAACAATGCCCGACGCCGTTTTGCGCCTTTCAAAGTGGGCGTTGAAAGACCCTAAGAAAGTCGGGGTAGGAGTGGTTCATTCTCCCGCCGATACGATAGAGCATTTTATTTATCCGGTTGACGGAATTCAAAAGTACGACTTGCTCCTTGAAATTCTCAAAAGGATAGACTGCGAAAGCATCATAGTATTTACGCGCACGAGAATCGACGCGGACAGAATCGGCGAATGGCTCGTTGCGCACGACTACCCCGTGTCCATACTCCACTCGGACCGCACGCAGCGCGAGCGCGACAAGGCTTTAAAAGACTTCAAGGACGGCGTATCGAAAATACTTGTGGCCACCGACATCGCCTCGCGCGGGCTCGACATCTCAAACGTTGGCTACGTTATAAACTTCAACGTTCCCGAACATTCTGAGGATTATGTCCACCGCATTGGCCGCACGGGAAGGGCGAACCGCGAGGGAAAGGCCGTCACCCTCTTTTCAAGCGACGAGACGGAATTTTTGAAGCGAATAGAGTCGTTTATAGGCGAAAAAATCGAGCGCCGCAAACTCGAAGGTTTTGCGTACCGCACGGAGCCCGTTCTCGACGAGCCTGTCCACAAGCGCCGCAAGCGCAATAGGTAAATTTTTGCGCGATGCGGTATTTGCGCGGCGTATTTTTCCCATGCTGAGGTTTATAAGGCGCACATTTTACTTAGCCGTTGCGGGGATTCTATGCTTCGCGGGGTTTGGCGTATATTGTTATTTGCGCGTGGATTCGTACCACACGACCGAGGACGTTTCAAAAATAGGGAGAGAAAGGCATTTCGCGCTGCTTCTTGGAACTTCCAACAAGCTTGTTGGAGGCGCTGCAAATCCGTTCTATTTAGCTCGGATAGAATCCGCCGTGCGGCTTTACAAGGCGGGCAAAATATCGGGGATTATCGCAAGCGGCGACAACCGCGACAGATACTACAACGAGCCCGCCCGAATGAAGCGCGACCTCACTCTTGCCGGAGTCCCCGAAAGCGCGATACTTACCGACCCAATGGGACTGCGCACTTACGATTCCGTAATCAGGTGCAGGGACGTATTCGGAGTGAAAAACCCGATTATAATATCGCAGGATTCCCATTGCAAGCGCGCTTTATATATAGCCGATTCCCTGGGCATGAAGGCTATAGGCTTTGCCGCGCCTACTCCGACCCAGTCCAAGTTTAGGGTTTACAATTCCGCCCGCGAATTTTTTGCGCGCATGATGGCTGTAATCGACGTAAACGTGACGAAAGGCAGCGTGGACGTGGACGAACTCTTAAAAGAGGTGAAAGAATCGAAATATTTTTCCGATATTGCGAAGAAATTCGAAAAATAGTTTGTCTTGCGCCCGCTTGGTGCGTGCGGCGCAATTGGTAGCCTAAAAAAGCTTGCGCGGCGAAATTTGCCAATCGCATTTTACTTTGCAAAAAAAGAGCGGCCTCGGTTTTCACGCAATTTGAACTAAGGTTGCTTAAATGTTTCTGCGCTTAAAAAATCCACAGTGCGCGGAAGATAAGCCTCGACAGATGGAAAAAAATCCGCGCGGCTGAGGCGATTCAAGCTCGGTATAGAGTGAGTTCAGACAGAGGGAAAATTTAAACCGCACGGCGGAGAAATCGGGCACGCGCAATTTTGAGAAAAACTTTATTTAATCGGAGCTATTAGGAGGAAATCGGACGTGCGCAGTTCTGCGAGGAAATCGGATTGAAATCGACTTTGGGAGAATGTTTTATTAACCGCAACTTTGCGCTAATGTTGAATCAAGAGAAACCCGTGAAAATGTTTTATTAACCGCAAGCCTGCGGAAATGTTTAATCAGGCGCGGCTTTTTTAGGAAGTTAATTACATAAAACAAAGTTAGGAATTGGGACTAATCCGGCTCGACGTGAATGTTGATTGTGGAGTCGCCGAGCTTTGAGCGTATCATTTTTTCTATGCGCTCGGCGATGTCGTGCGCCTGGACGATGGAGAGGTTTCTATCGACATGTATATTTACGTCTATCTCATACTTGTCGCCTGCGGAGCGGACTCGCAAGTCGTGGGATTTTACTACTCCCTCGATTTCCCCCAAAATTTCCTGAATTTGGCGCCTCGCCTCGTCGGGGGCCTTGTCTAAAAGCTCGTCTATTGCCCTGCGCGCCAAGTTCCAAGACACGCATATAACTATTGCCGCAACTCCGAGAGCCGCGAAGGAGTCGGCGGACGGCCAACCAAGCCAAGTGCATATTAGGCCGAAAAGCACCACTGCCGAGCTCAATATGTCGGTCGAAAAATGCAGGGCGTCGGCTTCAAGGGCTTGGCTTTTGTATTTTTTTGCAGCCTTCATCAGGGCGCGGGAGCGCGTGACGTCCACTACTATGGACGTAATCACAACCGCAAAGCTCCAAAACCCGACGCTTACGTCGGTATGCCCCCCAAGTAGCCGCTCTACAGCCTCCCATATAATCCAGCCGCATGTTATAAAGAGCAGGGCTGCCTCTGCGAGAGCCGACAGGTTCTCTATCTTTCCGTGCCCGAAATTATGGTCTTGGTCGGCGGGCTTGCCTGACATCTTTACGCACACCCAGGTGATTGCCGCGGCAACAAAGTCGAGTGCCGAATGCAGCGCTTCAGACAATATACCCAAACTGCCCGTGGCAAATCCGACAACCGCTTTGAAGGTCGTCAGCAGTACCGCGGCGCAGAGCGATAGAAACGCGGTGCGGGATTTCTCAATTTCAGGGTGGTCCATCTTAAAAAAATATTTCTCAATAATTGTTTTTTTAGAAAATTTTAACAAGCAAAAATCCGATTTTATTTGCGGTTTGGCGCAAATTTCTGGATATTTAAAAAAATGAAAAAAATAAAATGTCTCGTCACGGCGGGGCCTACCCGCGAGTACTTCGATCCTGTGCGTTTTATAAGCAACCCTTCGTCGGGGAAAATGGGGTGGAATATTGCGCGCGCGGCGTCCGAGGCGGGCTGGGAAACGTCGCTTGTCTTGGGTCCCTCCCAGCTCGGAGATATAGAGGGCGTTGAAATCAGGCGGGTTGTGAGCGCGCTCGATATGCTCGAAGAATGCAAAAAGCTATTTGCGGATTGTGACATTCTAATAATGTCGGCTGCCGTCAGCGACGTCCGGCCTGCCGAGAGGCTTGAGCGCAAGGCGGGGAAGGAGGATATAGATTTAAATCCGCGCCTCGAGCGCAATCCGGATATTTTAAAGACCCTGTCAAAGGATAAGGGCGCGCGCGTGTTGGTCGGCTTTGCCGCGCAGACTCACGATATAATGAAATACGCAAAAATAAAACTCTCGGAAAAAAACCTCGATTGCATAGTTGCAAACAATGTCGCTTCGGGATCGTACGGATTTGCGTCGGACATGAACAAGATAGAGGTGTTAATGCGCTCGGGAGAAGTCGTCGATTTTGAGCCCGACGGAAAATATGAGCTGGCTAAAAAGCTCGTTGCATTTTTAAACGAAAGATTTTTTTAGGGTTTTTTTAGTCGGCAATTATGCAGGCGCTGTTTGCGCCTAAAAAAATTGCCCCAACATTTGCAGGCGGGAGGCCAAGTTTTTGCCGCCCGCATTTTTTTATTTGCGCGAATTGCGGCGGACGCCGATTGAATTTAAACGGCAAAAAAAATCGCGGGAAATCCGCCAATTAAAAATATTTTGGAATTTTAAGGAAATTTGACTTAGCGCGAACCGATATTCGTATTCCCGAGACTTAAAATAAAACGTAAAACCGCGTTCCAAATTGGGCTTTTTTGAGCACCGCGCGGCTAATAGCTGCTTTTGAGTGCGGCAGCCTCAATTACATAAAGATTTTATTGAGTATGTTTTTCAGCTCTTTCGTAAGCCGCGGGGCTTGTCCGTCGCGCACAATTATAAGGCGGCGGCACTTTCTGGATATTTCTTCGGGACTGTATGATACTATTTCAACTTCCCCTCCCTTGGCGCCGACGCGCGGATTTTTTATGCGCTCAAATTTTTTCGGAAGGCCGTACCATGTAAAATGGATGTCCCACCCGCACTCCTCGCCGTCAATATCCGTAAGCGCCGGGTAATTGCGCACGAAGTCGGGAATGTCCCTCGTATAGACCCTCACTACAACAGCAGTCGGCAGGCTTTTTATGTACCCGGAAAGCCCCTCGCCGATTTTCCCGCTCCTCGCCGCCCTGTAAAATTCGAGCGGATCAAATCCTTGCAGATTCATTCCGTTGTAATTGCCGAAGAAATTTTTTTCTTTGTATTTTTGTGCGGCGTACCACGCCTTGAAATTGCTCCCGTACATAAGTCCAATTTCAAAATGCAGATGCGACTGCGCCTTTGCAATCGGTATTGAAGAGCTGCTTCGCCCCATGCGGCCTATTCTGCCCTTAGCGGGCAACGACGCCCCGACTTTGAGCGACGGGTCTATCTCAGAGAGGTGCGCGTATAGAGTATAGACATTTACGTCCAACCCGGGGTGCTCCATGACAACGTATCTGCCGTACGAGCTGTTCCCGGCAATGCGGTTTATCATGACAACTTTTCCGGGCAACGCCGCATATATTCCGTCGAGCGCTTCGCCGCGTTTGTCGCGGCTTACCGGCTTTATGTCGATGCCTTCGTGGAAGCGGTATCCGTTGTTGCGGGTGTCTCCAAAGAGCCCGCTTTCGGGGCGCCCGCTGGCTGTCGGCTGAATGAAGCTCGTGTAGTCTTCGCCTTCTCCAAAAGCTTTAGAGTCGGTCGGCCACACGAGATCCGTTCCACAGCACGCGCCTGCGGAAATCGCAAGGAGAATATATGCGCACAAACGCCTCATTGCGGCTACCAAGTAAGCGTTGAGCCTTCCTCTTTCTTTATTTCCTCGACCGTCTCTATCGACTTCGCGAGCTCATTGTAGAATTTGCCTACGTCCTTGTCCTTGGGAATCTCTATGTGGGCAAAGAGCGAGCCGTCGGAGATTGTGGTGTCGATTTTTCTGAGGGCGATGGGCTCCCCTCCGTATAAGACGACTATGTATCCGCCCATATTTGCGGCGGTCGCCTGAAGCAGCCTTCTTTTGCCGCGGTCGTTGCATGTGAACAAAAATCCTGTTATTGGGCCGTCGATAAGAGTTATCTGGGCGAGGTCTACTTTTGCCAAGTCGCCGGTGTACATGAATTGGTCTTCGTTCATCATCACAGTAAATCCGCTAAACGGCATTGTCACAACTTTGCGGGTGAGGCCGGACGAGATTCCGCGGTCGTTTGCTATGTGGAACGTTAGAAGGCGCGTGTTTTTCTTTTCGTCGTTGCTCGAGCACGCTACGAGCGTTATTGCGACAAACGCCATTAGGAGAATTTTTAGGGTATTTTTCATAAGTTTTATATAATGATGTTTCCGAGTTGATTTTGTATTTTTATTATCATGTCGGTGTCGAGATTTTTTTGGGGCACGTCAAATTCGCGTTTAGTCGAGACCTGCACGTATTTTTGAATCCCGGATTTGGGTCTTCCAACCGGGCGCAAGATTCTCTTGCGCTCGAGCAGAAGCGCGAGCATTTGCTTGACGACGTCCGCTTCGTCGGTCGTCACACCCGAGGATTCGTCGAAAAGCGACACGAAAAAGTCTTCCGAAGACGACAGCGCCATGCGCCTTGCCGCCCTCTCGTCCTCCTCTGGGTGCGCGCTCACAACGCGCTCCCATCTTCCGATTATTTTGCCGTTTATTTTTGAGGGGTCGAATTCGTCCGCATGGCAGTCGGCGCGGTCGAGGTTTCCGAGGGGGTCGATGAACACGGCGCAGACAATCGTATCTCCGGGCAAGATGTCGCGCCCGGATATGGAGGATTTTTTTGAAAGGGGTTTTATTTGCCAGTCGAGCATTGCTAATCTTCGTTGTCGAGGGCGTAGTTTTTGTTTCTTGCAGTCGGCATTCCGGCGCGCAGCCACGCATTTACAAACATATCGAGGTCGCCGTCCATAACTGCCTGCAAATTGCCAGTCTCGGCGCCGGTTCGCAGGTCCTTTACAAGCTGGTAGGGTTGGAAAACGTAGCTGCGTATCTGGTTGCCCCACGATATCTCGCCTTTTTCACCGTAAAACCTGTCCATTTCGGTGCGCTTTTGGTCGAGCAGTTTTTCGTATATGCGGCTTTTCAGGATTTTCATTGCGCTCGCCTTGTTCTTAAATTGAGACCTCTCGTTTTGGCACGCCACGACTATTCCCGTCGGCAGGTGCGTGATTCTAACCGCCGACTCCGTTTTATTAACATGCTGCCCGCCTTTGCCGCTCGAACGGTAGGTGTCGATTTTGAGGTCTTCGTCTTTTATATCCATATCGATGTCGTCTTCTATTTCCGCGATTACGTCCACCGATGCGAAAGAAGTGTGGCGGCGCTTATTGGCGTCGAATGGGCTGATTCTGACAAGCCTGTGCACGCCTCTTTCGGCCTTGCAGTAGCCGTAGGCGTTGGGGCCGATTACGCGGAATGTCACCCTTGATACGCCGGCTTCTTCGCCGGGTTGCACATCTTCGATTTCAGTTTTATATCCGCGCCTTTCCGCCCAGCGCAGGTACATTCTAAGCAGCATTTCCGCCCAATCGCAGCTTTCTGTGCCTCCGGCGCCGGCGTGGATTGTGACTATCGCGTTGCAGGAGTCGTGCGGGCCGCTCAGGAAAGATTCGATTTCCGCAGTATCGAGTGATTTTTTCAAAGACGATGTTTCGGAGGAAAGCTCTTCGGCGAGTGCGGGGTCTTCGTCCGACTCTTCCGCCAATTCAAACAGTGCGCGGAGGTCTTCGGTGCGCTTTTTTAGGCTTGTTAGCGGATTTACGAGATTTTTAAGCCTTGTAAGTTCAGATATTACCGATTGCGCCGCAGAGTGGTCGTCCCAAAAATTTGGGGCAGCCATTTTTGTTTCGAGTTCGGTTATTTCTGTGCGTTTTTTATCCACGTCCAAAAATTTCCACAGGTATCCGAACCTCTTAAAAATTTCTTCGGCCGAAGCCTTCACCTCCATGTCGACAATCATAGGTTGCAAATTTTTTCGCCGAACCGATTTTTATCAACACAAAAAAGCTTGAAATGAAAAAATAAATCGGAATATTGTAATAGGACAACGGTTTTTGCTTATGCGATATACCGTAAGGTGCAACTATTTATCCCCTCAAATAAAATGTCAGAAGAAACAAACAATACACAGCCAACTTCAAATCCGGAAGTAAAACCCGTACTGCCCGAAGCCCCTGCGGCTAAACCCGTGCTCCCCGAAGCCCCCGCTGCAAAAACAGTTTTGCCGGAGGCTCCCGCTGCAAAGCCCGCTGCCGCAGCTTCCGCGCCGAAAATCGTTTTGCCCACGGCGGCTCCGAAACAGCCCGCTAAGCCTTCCGTGTCTTTGCCGAAGGCAAATATGTCGCGCCCAAAGCCTGTTTCTGTGAAGCCGTTGCAGCCGGTCGAGATTAAGAGCGATTCCCCGAGCGTGCTTTCGGTCGCTGTGGACTTTATTGCGGCGGCAGTTGCGGTTGCGTTTGCGGTGATGATTGTTCTTGACGTATAGGAACTTTTTGAGAGAAATTGCAAAAGATTTTTGAACAGGCGCAGTTTGCGCCTGTCTTTTTTGATACTTGAACTTACAAAACAATAAATTCGGCCGATAAACAAATTTATGCGGTATAAAAATCCGCTAAAATTTGAAAAGGCTATAATAACGGATAAAATATGTCAGACAAAGTAATACATCTCAATTCATCGAATTTCGATTCAACGATATCGAGCGACAAGCCAGTGCTCGTCGATTTCTGGGCGCCGTGGTGCGGTCCGTGCCGCATGCTGGGGCCGACTATCGACGAACTTGCGGACACTGTCGGCAATTCTGCCTTAATTTGCAAACTCAATGTCGACGAGTCCCCCGACATCGCGCAGAAGTACGGAGTCAACCAGATTCCCACAATCATATTTTTCAAAAAATCCAAAATGGTCGGCGTTTCCGGAACGGCCACAAAAGACGCTCTGCTTGCAAAATTAAAGTCTTTTTAAAAAGCAAAGCATCTAAAAATTCCCCGTTTGCCAGATTAGGCGGCGGGGTTTTTTATTTTGCGGTATGCCCCGGGCGGCGCACTTTAAATATTTTGCGGTAAATGCAAATGTGAAGCGGCTTAAAAAAGTTATCAGCCGCCCAAGATTTTTAAAAACATAGATAATTTTAAAGGCGCAGGCACGCTGATTGCGCCAAAGCCTTTTGGCAATAAAGGAGAAGTTTGGCGGGGTAGGCCGCTTTTTAATTTGTAAGCAAAAAGCGCAAACAAGGCGCGGAGAGCGTATGGTATCCGCTATTTGCCGTTGGATACGAGGACTCCGTCAACGAGCGATACGATGCGGTCGGCGATATCAAGAATGCGGTTATCGTGCGTTACGAGCACTACTGTAACACCAATTTCTTTCGCCATTTTTTTTATGATGTCTACGATTTCCCTACCGCTTTTTTGGTCGAGAGATGCGGTTGGTTCGTCCGCGAGAACTATGCTCGGCTTTCTGATTAGTGCGCGGGCTATTGCGACTCTTTGGCGCTGCCCGCCGGAAAGGTGGGTCGGAAACTTGTCTGCCTGATCTGCGATTCCCACAGTGGACAGAGTTTTTAAGGCGTCTTCGCGCGAGGATTTTGCTGTGGCGTTTGGGTCGAATGCAAGCGGCAACTGGACGTTTTGTATTACTTTTAGCGAATTAAGCAGATGGTGGCTTTGAAATATAAAGCCGAGATTGCGCCGCAGCTGCATTAGGCGATTTTTATCGGCTCCGCGCAGCGAATTTCCGTCTATTACAATGTCTCCTTCTTGAAGCGTAAGCTGTGCGCCAATGAGTTTTAGGAGCGTCGATTTCCCGGAGCCTGACGGGCCCATTATTATGACTATCTCTCCGCTAAATATATCGAGGTCTATTCCGTGCAATACCTCTTTTGTGCCGTCTCCTTCCTGATACACATGGCGCAGCCCGCGGACCTTGATTATAGGTTCGGCGGTCTTTGGAGAAATTTGTGCGGAGTTTTCCATAAAATAAAAATGTTAAAAGAATTTATTTTGATTTTGCAAATTATAACTGACTCCGAACATTTTTTTTGGGAAATCGCCGAAACTTGGATATCTGCGCAATAGCTCAGGAGGGCGGATATGCGCCGATAAAGAAAGTTTTCGCGGAATTTTTTAATGAGCGGATTGTAATTTTCTATATTTTTTATTTGTTTTGCTCAGCCCTTTGAATTTGCCCAGCCGCCGTTTGCGCAAAAATTCTGAGCCTTGAAGTTATGCGGATTTTAACAGTGCGCCAGAGTTGTTCATGCCGCGCGGATAAAAGTGTTGGGTGCAGAAAAACTAAGGTCGCGGTGCGAATGGCAAGAGCTTAAAATGCCAATATTTTGAAAAAATTTTTCATTTGGTATTTTTTTTAAGAGATTTTGAATTGGCTGTAATATTTATGGGAGTGTATAATATATAGAAATTTTGTTTTGCCTTTGGTGAAAAAGAGATACTTGTCGGTAAAAAATTTTAGTAATGCGCATATTTTTTTAGGGAGAGCAGGGTATTAGCTTAAAAGATTCGGATACCTGTCAACCAAAACAAAAATACGCCACTCGAATATAAGAGGCGTATTTTGTTGCCGGAAAGTAAGCCCCATTATGGAGCATAACAGAGAATTCAACTTGCCGCATCGCGCAAAAATTTGCCGCGGCGCGCGAAGTTTTATCTCATCTATTTTCTGCGCCTGCGGAAGGCGGCCATAGCGAGAGCGCAAGCGCCGAAGATTGCGGCGATTGTCGCGGGCTCTGGGACTTTGCTTAAAGTCACGGTTAAGGCAGTGTCGCCAAAATTGTAATCGATATTTATGCCGTCGATTTGCGAGAATACGATGTCGCCATTTTCAAAGTCTGTGCTGGCGTATTCAATGAGCGTATAGGTTAGCTTTTCTTCTCCGCTTGACTCTATCCATGAGACAATATCCTGCGGGTTGGCAATAAGCTCGATTTCGCGCGTGCCGCCGGAGACCGAAAAGGACGTTTTAGTGAGGGCGTAGTCGAGGACAATCTTGTCGCTTGCGGAGTTGTCTTCAACAAGGTCGAAGGAAATTTTACCGTTGTCCCAATTTATTGCTTCGGCCTTCAATATGGCGATTTCGCCGGTGACTGTGGCGGGGGATAGCGTGCCGCCTTCGAGAGATATTGTCGATCCTCCGATTTCGCTGTAAAAGTTGAGCTTTCCGGATTTTACAGTCACATTGTCAAAAGAGAATGTCGTGCCGGTATCCTGGTAGTACTGCACGCCTGTTGAAGTGCCGTCCATAACCAAATTATAGGTGTTGTTCTGCAATGCGTCAACGCCTCCTTCATCGTAGCCGAAATTTCCGCTGAAACTTGAAGTACCTGAGTTCGTAAACCTCAATGTAATGGAGGTATTTTCAACGAGAGGACCTTTCCAGCCGCCGAATTTTATTTCTTTGTTTGTCCCATTTAAACCGCCGAACGAAATGGAGACCGATTGCCCGCTCATTGACCCGTAGGCAAGGTTTAATTGTGTATTGCTATTATCTCCCGTAAAATTTACTACACCGTTGACATTTACATTTAGCGCGTGAAAACGCAGCTTTGACCCCTGCAATTCAATATTGCCGCCAACAGTGAGGCTTTTTAAAATTTTCCCGTCGCCGAAAAGCGATTCTCCCACACTGCCGTCGGAGGCGATTTGCGATATAATATTGCCTTTTACCACAACTTCGCCAACGCCGTCGGAACCCGGAACAAAGGTAAATGGAGCGAAATTATGATTTGAAGCCAGAGTGAGATTCTGAAGTATAGTGAAAGTGGATTCCCCTATATTTATTTTAATATTCCATCCCCATGGATCGTCCTGCGTTCTATCTGTTATGGAATTATCTGTAATGCTATTTACAGTCACGCCTTTTGTTGCGTCAAGATCATAAGCGGTTGTTTTTGCCTTGGCGTCAAAGACGATGTCAGAAGTTTCTGAGGGAACTGTGCCGCCCCAATATGAGCCGTCGTAGAAAGAGCCTGTTGCAGAACCGTTGTACGTTAATGTGTCAGCAAATGAGGATGCGCTGATTGTAGCGGCACCCAATAATATTAAGGGTATTTTGGAGTTCATGTTTATAATAGTTAGAACAGTTTTTAAATTTAATAATTTTATTATCGCAACAATAAAGTAAGTCAACAAATAAAATTGAATATATCCATACCTTAGGTTCGAGTCTTAACGTATTTTTTTAGGGAATTAACCCTAATATACTTTTATTCTATAACGTCCATTTTTAAGTCCGCAAAGCGCGTCTGTCCTCCCAAAGATTTTAGCGCAAACCTCGTCGGTTTCCCACCCGCATTTTTTGGCAGTTGCATATCGCATTTGTAATTTTTATTTCCGTCAGATAATGAAAGCGTCCAAGCCTCTCCCCCTTTTAGCGGAAAGTTCATTTTCCCCTTTGCTGTGAGCCATTTCTCCATTGGCAGTTTTTCGGATTCATTCCCGTTGACTTGGCCGTCTTTTACCGAGAAAAATGTCACATTCTGTGTCCCGCACGAAAATTCAGAGCCTTCCGACAGCTTAAACATAATTGAAAATTCGAGCTCTTTCCCGCCTGTGAAACGGCAATATTGCGATACTTCCGCCTTGCCTTCGATTTCAAGCGCCCTTACTGCGGGCGAGTTTTCGTCGGCAACTACTTTTACAGTGCCGTCCTTGCTATCCACATTCATATAAACCGGCGGCTTCCCGATTTCGCCCACGCTAAAATCGTCAAATGCCCCGTTATTCCAGTCGGCAATTACGGGGTGTCTTACTATTTGCGGATACTTATAGTTCTCCAATATCTTTTTTGCGATTTCGCCCATTTTGCCTTCCGGCCCTGCAAATCTTGCGCCTATGGGCTTGAATCCTATCTTTTCAATGCCTCCGCCGTTAAAGAGGGCGTTTAAATCTACTTTCTCTATAAATGAATGGCTGTCCCTGCCGCCTTCGCGCCACTCGGCGAAGCTGTATTTGCCAAACAGAACTTCCCCCGACGCGTTCCAGTATATGTTGTTGTCAAATTTTGCGGCGCTTATTGACGGCGGCCGGTTTTCGCGGAATAGCTTTGCGGGAGAGTTGTACGCCACGACATTGCGCTCAAATACAAGGGAGTCGGGCATATTTCTGCCAAGTCCCAATTGGAAGTCTCTCGATTCGCAGAATACATTGTTGCGGATTTCGCAGTCTTTGCCGTAGTGCATATAATATCCGCCCTCCTGGGCGTTGCGCACAAAATTGCCGCTTACGATAAACCCGGTGCTTCCCTCGTCGTTGTATATGCCCCAGCCGCCGTATTGATGGCAGTCGATGTCGTATATGAGGTTGTTTGAAATCTTCGAGCCGTGCGATATGCCGAGCGTGTATATGCCGCCGAGGTCGCACATTTGCGCGAATGACAGATTGTGTATTTTATTAAAGTCTATTGTATTGTTTTGCGTGTGCGAAGGCGTGAAGCCCCATGTCCAGCCTACCGATATGCCTGTGTAGTAGCCGTCGAAAATTTCGTTGTGTGAAATTGTGTTTCCGCCGGAGTCGAATACGAGCACTCCGACGGCGGAGCGGTCTATCCTGCCGTACTTGTAAATTATGTTGTTTTTAACGGTAATGTTTGAGACAAGTGCGTTCTCCGGCTTGTATTTCGACCCGATTTTTACAGCGCCCGCACCGAGATCGGAAAACACGCAGTTTTCGACTCCGCAGAAAGTCGCGTTTTGGTAGAATTCAAGCGCGTAGCCGTCAAGCCGCTTAAACGAACATCCCTCGAATTTGATGCTTTTTGCCCTGCTAACAGTTATTGCGGAGGGCATTCCGACCGCCGCCTGGCTCGAATTTTCCCAGCCGCCTATTTTTGAGTCGGGGAGGTTTGACGACCCTTCAAACGCGACGTTTTCAAAGCTTATATTTTCAGCAATCCCCGCGTTGGCGTCGCCGCAAATTTCAAGCAACACGTCGGAAGCCGGGTAAAAAATTTCGGCGGTTTTGATGTCTTCGCCTTCGCGCGGGCAGTACCACAAAGTTTGCGCGCTTTTGTCGAAGAAGAATTCGCCGGGGGCATCGAGCGCGCCCTTAAAATTTGCCAATTTAAAGCGCGGCATTGAATAGGAGCCGCCGTATATGTGCGGCGAAAGCGGAGTAGCAAACGTCACGGCGCACGTCTTGCCGTCGCGCATTGGGCGGATGTCGGATATCGTTCCGCGGTTGTCTATCCACGCGCGGTAGATTTGAAAATATGCGTTTTTCAGTTCTCCGCTTGAAAGATTTTTGAGCTCCGCAATGTCTTCTGAGCGGACTATGAAAGTCTTGCGGTTGTCGCCGCGCCTCGGGCTCGTCCCGCGGAAAACGAAGAATCTTGCGCCTTCGTTTGGGGTGGTTGCGATAGATGCCCTGCGCCCGTTTACAAAAATCGACGATACGAAATCTGCGCCGGGAATTTTTGCTTTCCAGAATTTTCCGTCCGCCTCCCAGTTTTTTATTTTTTTTAGCGACGATATCGCAGCTCCGCTTTCCCCTGCGACTTTCAGCCCGCTGTGGCGGGGGCCGAGCTTTATCGGCGAATCCAGAAAATACCGCTTAGCTTCCAGTTCCAGCGTTTTTTCCGGCGAGGAGGCTGCCGAATCAAACATTTCCTGTAAAGAATCTTCCGCCATGGCGCAGGCGGCAAAGTTGGCTGCAAACAAAATAACTCCCGCGTATTTCATATTCATAAAAAATAAAATAATCGTATTTAATTTTTTATACAAGAAGATAAATTTAGCCGGACTTTGCAGGCTGTTTCAAAGGCATATAAAATCAAATATTTTTGTGGGCGCAGCTGCAATGAAGGCAATGCTAATATCGTTCCGCGGTGCGCTCATAAAGATAGCGACTTCGGGAATATTGCGCAAATATTCGCCTTTTTACTGACAAATGGAGTTTTCCGAGAGCTGTATTTTATATCTGCAAAATCCGAACAGATAGTGAAAAATACCTTCAAATATAGAGATATTTTTTAGTCCGTTTTATATATGCCGCAGTAAAATTGCTTGCGCCGACTCTCGGAAAATTAGTCGGTTCACTTTGCGCGCGGGTTGCAAAATCGCTCTCCTTTTATAAAATGAATTCTTACGCGGGCAATTTTTTTAAGTGTGGAGGAAAATGAGCGGCGGCTGCTTTTTTATGTTGCGGAAAAAGCCCGCTTAAAAAACTCGGCAAATGAAGTATGCGAAAAATTTTGCGAGATTATTTCTGTGCGGCATTTAACTTGCCGCAATTTATTTTTACGCGTGGGAAAAGAATTTTATTTTGGCGATAAAATCCCGTTTTTTCCTGTTAACTTGCGCGGCGCAGGAAATATTCATTCGGGGCTTTATAAGAAAGCTTCACGATGCGTTGTGCCCAACTTCATAAAAATGCGAATTTTCTATGAAAAAAATTCTTCCCCATAAAATCCATTCGCGCTTTTTTATCCGAAAATGGAGATTTTTATTAAAAAAGGCAGGGTAGAGGAATCTCGGCTTTTATACCCTAAAAACAGACAATTTTTTTAGAAAAAAAAGGCGAAACCGCTCCCGGCTTCGCCCAATTTTTTTAAATTGTTTTTATCTGAATTTTACAATATCAACGCGGCGGTCGTGCTTCGCCTCGGGAGATGTCTTTGCAACGTCCATTGCAGCGCCAGCTTCGCCTCTGGGGATTATCTCTACGCGCTCCGCACCGATGCCGAGAGCCGACATATAGTCTGCAACCGCCTTCGCGCGCTTGTCGGAAAGCAGCATGTTGTACTCTTCCGTTCCGTACCAGTCGGTGTGGCCTACGAGAACAATTTTAAAGTCCGGGTTTGAAGCGAAGAAATCTGCGGCTCTCTTAACGTTCGGGCGCTCGGAGGACGCCACAGCATACTGGTCGAAGCCGAAGTATATTGTCACAACTATGTCTTCCGGATTGATGTTCTCAGGATCAAAAGCGTCCATTGAATTTATGCCGCGTTCTTGCAGCCCGGAATCCGCCATCATGGCTGCGTCGGAGGGAAGTCCGCCGGGGTTGAGTTCGTTGCCGGTACCGCTCGCGCGCGTGTCAAGGGGCGAAGGACCGTCCATTGAATCGCAGGCGGCGAGCATAAACATCGAAAATGCAAGAGCTGTAAGAGCTATAATTTTTTTCATATTTTTTTATTTTTGAAGGATAAATTATTTTAGGTATAGTCTCTAACTATATTTAAACTTATGCAAGTTTTTTTTATGCCGTACGCCCGAAAATAACTTCATTTTTTTTGAAAAATTTTAATTTTGGGGCGTAATTTCCCCTATGGAAATCCGCTATTTTTTAGATAGATAAATGCTAAAAAAACGGCTTGGATTAAAACGGTTTGATTCGCAGCGCATATCAATCTCCAAACAACGCATGTCTGCATGAAGGAGAATGCCTGTATGGCGTTTCCGTAAAATAGCGCGGCAGATCCAGAGCAAAAATTGTTTTGAAAACCGATGCGCCGTCATTGAGCGCGGCTATTGCAGGCAAGTCGGCGGGCGGCAAGCTGCGCGGGTTTTTCTCTGTGCGCCCATAAAAAAACGCCCTTGAACCGCAATCGGCAAGGGCGCAATTTTTGAAAAAAACTACATATTGTAGGTCGAAGTGTTTGGAGGGATTACTGCGTTCTTTGTGACTATGAGTATTCCGTCGCGGACGTACAAGCCCTCGGCTTCCCATTTGTCAGGTTTGCCTTCGGGAGACAGATTGCAGTTATCGCCTATTGAGGCGTTTTTGTCGATAATGGCGTTTTCAATATGGCAGTTCCTGCCTATGCCGAGCCGCGGATATTTTTCGGCGCTATTGAAATCGTAGTTGTCGGCGCCCATCATTATGACATTTCTCATATATGTTCCCTCCTTTATAATGGAGCGAACCCCTATTATACTGCGCTCGAGCGTCGAATTGCGAATCAAGCAGCCGTCGGAGATGTCGCATCGCTCTATATGGCTGTTAAAAATTCTCGCGCCTGGCAGGAATCTGCTGTGGGTATATACCGTCCGCCCTTTCTTGTAGAAGTCAAACGGCGGAACGTCGTCTGTCAGGGCCAAATTGGCGTCGAAAAACGAGCGTATTGTGCCGATGTCTTCCCAGTAGCCGTTAAACACGTAGGCGCAAAGCTTCTTTTTGCCGAGCATTCCGGGTATTATTTCCTTGCCGAAGTCCATTTCAGTTCCGCTCATGGCTTCTTCGAGGACTTTTTGGGAGAATACGTATATGCCCATTGAGGCCATGCAATATCCCGCGGGATCGGGATTGGGGATATCGGATATTACGCTCTTGTCGACGAGGAACGAGTCTATCACAGCCGGATCTTTCGGCTTTTCGGCAAATTCGACTATGTTTAAGTTTTGGTCGACCTTCATTACGCCGAGGCTCGGAGCTTCTGAGCGCGGCATTGGCTTGGCTGCTATTGTAATATCTGCGCCGTCCCTTATGTGGGCGTTTACCATTTTTGTAAAGTCCATCTGGTAGAGCTGGTCGCCGGACAGAATCAGATAATAGCAATTTTCGCCGTGGTGGCGTTCAAAGTGGTGCATATTTTTGCGGACTGCGTCGGCGGTGCCCTGGTACCAGTCTCCGCCGGCGTCGGTCTGCTCGGCCGCGAGAATATCGACAAATCCCTGCCCGAAAGAGTCGAATTTGTAGGTTTGCTGGATATGTTTGTGCAAAGACGCCGTATTGAACTGCGAGAGCAGGTATATGTGGTCGTAGCCCGAATTTATACAGTTGCTTATTGGAATATCGACGAGCCTGTATTTGCCGGCAAGCGGCACTGCCGGCTTGCAGCGGTATTTTGTTAGCGGGTAGAGGCGCGTGCCGCGTCCTCCGCCCATTATGATGCTGATTACGTTGTGTCTTGTCATAACTTGGTGTTTTGCCGCTCGATTGCGGCAATTATTTTGCGCGCTTACTTCCGACCCGCCAAATTCGGCGGCGTTCCGCAATGCGCGCGTTTTTTTATGAGAGCGTTTTCCCTTCCGCCGGCTTCGGCAAACAGCGCGATATTTCACGCGTTGGCAGTATGCGCGCCGCCGGGGAAGCCGGAAGTTTTTATCATAACCTCCCAACTTGTCTTCTATTATCGCAATTTTTTGACGTAAATCCAGATTTTTTTGATTTTATTTGCATTAGCCGACGGCAATAAAAGTGTTGCCATTTTATTTTTGCGAAGGATAAAATGGACGGAAATTTTTTTATATGGAAAACCAGCTCGAAATATTTGCTCAAAACGCCGATACGTTTATCGGCGCCGACGATTTGAAAAAGAAACTTGCCGAAGGCAAAAAATTGAGAGTCAAATTGGGCGTAGATCCGACCCGCCCCGACCTCACATTCGGCCACATGGTTGTATTTAATAAGATGCGGCAGTTCCAGGACTTGGGCCACCAAGCGGTCCTTATAATAGGCGACTACACCGCATGCATAGGCGACCCGAGCGGCCGATCGGCCCTGCGCCCCGTCCTGACGCCCGAAGAAGTCGAGGCAAACAGCAAAACCTACCTTGAACAGGCCTTTAAAGTCTTGGACGAATCGAAAACGGAAGTCCACCGCAACAGCGAATGGTTCTCAAAGATGTCGTTTGGCGACACGCTCGAGCTCGCGCGCAAAATGACTGTCGCCAGAATGCTCGAGCGCGACGACTTCGCCAAGAGGTACGCCACCAAAACTCCGATTTCCATAGTGGAATTTCTCTACCCGCTCGTGCAGGGGTACGACTCCGTCATGGTGGAGTCCGACGTCGAGCTCGGCGGAACCGACCAGCTCTTTAACAACCTCGTAGGCCGCGATCTGCAAAGCCAGAGGGGTATCGTAGGGCAGGCGGTCATCACAATGCCGCTGCTCGTTGGGCTCGACGGCGAAAAGAAGATGTCGAAAAGCTACAATAACTACATCGCCTTCAACGACGACCCGCGCCAGATGTTCGGCAAAATAATGTCCATAAGCGACGAGACAATGTGGAAGTACTACCGCTATTTGCTCTTGTACTCCCCGTCGAAAATAGAGGAATTGCGCGCCCAGCACCCAATGAAATGCAAGAAAAATCTCGCGCGGCTTCTCGTCGCAAAATTCGCGGGAGAGGAGCGCGCCGCGGAGGAGCTCGACAATTTTGAAAAAGTATTCTCAAAAAACGAAATCCCAGAGAAAATGCCTGAATTTAAGTGGGCGGAGGTAGCCGAAGGCGAAGAATGCAAGCTCGCCGACATTATGGCGCGCACGAATTTCTTCCCAAGCAAGAAGGAAATCCGCAGGCTAATCGAGCAGGGCGCCGTAAAAATCGACTCCCAAAAAGTGTCCGACCCATACGCCTCGGTGGCTCGGCCGGCAGAATGCACGGTAGTCCAAGCCGGAAAGAGAATATTTTTTAAGGTCTTGGCGTAATTAAAAATGCCCATTGATGCCGGACATGTAAACGCTCTCGGCACGGAGCGGATATCGAAGCTTATTATCCGATATTCGATGCCGACGATGCTCTCGACAGTTGTCAACGCCTCGTACAACGTCGCCGACAGAATATTCGTTGGCAGAATGTGCGGCGAGGAGGCGCTTGCGGCAATCACCGTGTGCTTTTCGCCGACTCTCTTCCTGCTGGCGGCTGCGATGACAATCGGGCACGGCAGCGCGACAATGATTTCAATTTGCCTCGGGGCGGGGAAGCGCGAGGCGGCTGAAAAATTTTTGGGGCAGGCGTTCTTCCTTTTCATAGCTTTCTATGTGGTTGTCGCGGCGATAACGCTTACTTTTATGCCCCAAATATTGTCGTTTTTCGGGGCAACGCCGAAAATTTTACCCGACGCATGCGCGTATTATTCCATAATAATCGGGGGGCTTATTTTCGATAAAATATCGTTCGGAATGAACAATCTGGTCAGGGCGGAGGGAAGGCCGGTAATCGCCATGACCACCATAATAATTGGCGGGCTTACCAATATATTCCTCGATTGGCTGTTCCTCGTTAAATGGGGCTGGGGTGTGCGGGGGGCTGCGATTGCGACGGTGCTTGCGCAGGCGTGCGCGTCATCGTGGGTTTTGGGATACTATGTCAGCGGAAAGAATTTCCTCAGAATAAGGCTGTCGAATATGAGACCGTTTAAAAAGCTCTTGAAGCAGATGGGGGCGGCGGGCTCGCCGTCGTTCATATTGCAAGCTTGCGCGGCGTTTTCGGTGTCGATATTTGTAATGCAGGCGCGCTCCTACGGCTCGGAGTCGGCGCTCGCAGTCATTGGGGTGTGCACGACAGTCATAACATTTCTCTTCCTGCCGATAGTGGGGCTAAGTATGGGAATACAGCCGATTATCGGATACAACTGGGGGGCTAAAAACTTTAAGAGGGTACGCAGGGCGTTTTCAAGGGCGCTCGGGGCGGCGACTGCCATTTGCGTGACTGGGTTCGCAGTCGCGGAGCTCTTCCCGGACATAATTTTTGAAATATTTCTCGGTGAGGACTCTCATCTGCTCTCTACGGGCGAGGCCGCATTGAGGCTGATGGTGGCGGGCATGCCGTTTATCGGGGTGAACATAGTGACTTCCGGATACTTCCAATCCATAAAGCGCCCGTCTGTGTCGATTTTTGTGACGATATTGCGCCAGATATTGTTTCTCGTGCCGGCGATGTTTCTTTTGCCGAGGGTGTTCGGGCTTGGCGGCTTGTGGGCGAGCTTCCCGATAAGCGATTTCAGCGCGTTTGTTGCGACTCTGTTTTTTGTGCGCGCAGAAATGTCTGCTCTCCGCTCAAAAATATCGCTCGAAAACCGCCTGTAATGCTTTAAAAAAACCGCTGAATGCGCAAAAGCACATTGAGCCGCTTTTCTCTCCGCACGCGCCCAAAACGCGCATTGCGCCCGGGCAGTGCCAAAAAAGTCAAGGTTTTGCTTGAAAACGATTTTGCACTGTTTCGCGCCTGTTTTTATATTGTCCGTATATTAAAAAATTTTTATTTTTTGCGCGCGGGCGATAAAAAATCGCGGAACGCTAAAAAGATGTTGAAAAGCGCGCGCTTTTAAAGATACTCGAAACAATATGTTAAGAAGAACCTTTATCGCCATACTTTCGCCGCTGGCGGCAGCCGCCGCGGCTTTCGGACAGTCGCATATCGACGCGGGAACCATTAAAACCCAGACCTCCCGCCTAAACGTGCCCGTCTATTCCGTCGCGATAACCTCTCCCGACGCAAATATGGCGGCTCTTGCCAAACGCGCTTTCAATTTGCACGGCAGCTACAAAATAACGCCTGCATCAAGGGCCCAGTTCGTGTTCGATTTCGCGCCTCACGGGGCCAATGCAGTAAAGCTCACTATAACAAAAGGCACATCGCACGAGCAAGTTTGTTCCGCACCCACAACCTTGAAGGCCTTAATGAAGGCGTGCGACGCGGCGGTAATGCGCACATTGCGCTCGCCTGGCTTCTTTGCGGGGACTATCGCGTTTTCATATTCGCCGGACAACTGGAAAACGTCGGAAATATGCGTCTCGGACATGGTTTTCCAAAATGTGCGCTCAATAACGCGCGACAAGTCCGACTCCCTCATGCCCCATTTCTCGCCAGACGGCAAACGCATAATTTATACCGGATATTTTAGGACGGGGTTTATGGACTTGTATTCGGTCGATCTCGCCGCAAATACCCGCAAAGTATTTGCCTCGTACAAGGGAAGCAATACGGGCGGCTCGTTTTCGCGCGACGGCTCAAAAGTCGCGGTGGTTCTGACATCAAGCGGAAATGCCGAAGTTTGGACGGCAAACGCTTCCGGTGGCGGCTTTAAAAAAATAACGAACACGAAAGCAACGGAAAGCTCCCCGTGCTTTTCGCCCGACGGCTCAAAAATCGTCTTTGCAAGCGACACCATGGGGGGGCCTCAAATTTATACAATATCGTCCTCAGGCGGAAAAATGCAGCGCGTAAACACCCGCATGAGCGGCTACTGCTCCGAACCTGCATGGAATCCGTACGATGCGAATAAGATAGCGTTCACTGCGGCGGTTGGCAAAGGCTTTCAAGTTGCAGTGTACGACTTTTCCACGCGCTCTTCAAAATGGGTGACTTCCGGCGAAAACACTTCCGGCGCAGTATGGCTCAACGACGGACGCCACCTGATATGCACAAAGTCCGCGGGCGACACCCGCAAGCTTTTTGTAGTGGACACCGAGACCAACAGCCAAAAGCCGCTACATACGTCGTCCTTCAACGCGAAGGAGGCGGACTTTGTATATGCTCCGCGAATGTAAACTTAAATACGAAAAGGCAAAAAAATGAATCTCGCAACGCTCGATCTCGAAGGCGTACTCGTTCCTGAAATATGGATAGCGTTCGCCGACGCAGCGGGAATACCGGAGCTCCGCCGCACAACGCGCGATGAGCCCGACTACGACAAGCTAATGCGCTACCGCCTTGGAATACTCGCCGACAAGGGCGTAAAGCTCGCGGACATCAAGCGGGTAATTTCAACTCTCGAGCCCCTCGACGGCGCGGGTGAATTTATCGGCTGGCTGAAATCCAAGACGCGCACAGTGATACTGTCGGATACTTTCGAGCAGTTTGCGTCGCCGCTGATGGCAAAGCTTGGCTATCCGACGCTCTTTTGCCACGAGCTTGAGATATCTCCCGACGGAGCGGTGTCCGGATACCGCCTCAGAATGCCCGACCAAAAGCGCAAGGCTGTCGAGGCGTTCCGCTCCCTGAACTTTAAGGTAATATCTACGGGCGATTCGTACAACGACCTCTCCATGCTTCGCGCGGCCGACAACGCCGTGCTGTTTAAGCCTACTGAAAAATTCGCGGCCGAAAATCCTGACCTGCCCGTGGCGCGCGACTACGCAGACTTAAAAGAATTTTTCTCTAAATTTGTGGGCGCATAATTTTAAAAAATATTTAAGGAAATGAAATCCGACAAAACAAAAGGAAGGTACGCCGCGAGGGGAGTCTCGGCCGGCAAAGAGGAAGTCCACGCGGCAGTGGACAGGCTCGATCCGGGGCTTTTCAAAGGGGCGTTTTGCAAGATTACCGAAGACTACCTGACCGGCTCGAAAACCCGCTGCAATGTTATCCACTCCGACGGCAGCGGAACGAAGTCTATAATAGCGTATCTTTACTATAAAGAAACTGGCGATGCCTCTGTTTTTAGGGGGATATCGCAGGATTCGATAGTGATGAATATAGACGACCTCCTCTGCATAGGGGCGTGCGAGCGCATACTTTTGTCAAACACTGTAAACCGCAATGCGAGAAATTTTGGCGGCGACGCGCTCGCCGAGCTAATAAACGGCTCCGAAGCTTTTATGGAGAAGCTTAGGGGGCTTGGGGTCAAAATATACTCAGGCGGTGGGGAAACGGCGGACGTCGGGGACTTAACCGGGGCGGTAGTGGTTGACTCCTGCGCGGTGGCTGTCATGCGGCGCGACAAGGTAATTGCGGGCGACAAAATAAAGCCCGGGCTAGCGATAGTCGGCCTGTCGTCGGCGGGGAAGGCGACTTACGAGGATTCCGAAAACAGCGGTATTGGCTCAAACGGCCTAACGAGCGCCCGCCACGACATCCTTTGCCCGTACTACCGCGAAAAATATCCGGAGACGTTCGATGCGGGCGTCGACGAAAAACTCGTGTATTGCGGCCCATACAAGCTCGAGGACAAGCTTGAAGGCTCGTCCATGACGATAGCTCAGGCGCTTCTTTCGCCAACGCGCACATACGCGCCCGTGATTATGAAAATAATGAAGAAGCACCCCGGTTTGATAAAAGGGCTTGTCCATTGCTCAGGCGGCGGGCAGACAAAGTGCGTCCGTTTCGGAAAGTCCGTCCACTTTGTAAAAGACAACCTGATGGACGTACCGCCGATTTTCAAAGCGATACAAAAGGCGAGCGGGACTTCCGACAGAGAGATGTTTGAAGTTTACAACATGGGGCACAGAATGGAAGTGTACTGTTCGAAGTCCGACGCAAAGAAGGTTATTGATATAGCCGAATCTTACGCGGTGGAGGCGCGCGTCATAGGCCACACCGAAAAATCGGCGCGCCCCGACCGCAAAAACCATGTAAGCGTAAAATACGCGGGCAAAACTTTGGAATACGGCCCGCGCGATTAGGCGCAAGTATTTCAGCCGGCCTTCCGCGGTGCGCCGCCCAGAGGGCCGACACACTTTTTTAACGGCGCGAATGTATTGGAAAAGAAATGTTAAAAGCCGGAATAGTAGGTCTGCCCAACGTGGGCAAAAGCACTCTGTTTAACGCCCTCACAAGAAGCAGAAAGGCGGAGGCAGCGAATTATCCGTTCTGCACGATAGAACCGAATATAGGGGTTGTTGAAGTGCCCGACGAAAGGCTCAAGCCGCTCGCAGAGATATCCAAAACAAACGTGATAATCCCGGCGGCAGTAGAGTTTGTCGACATAGCGGGCCTCGTCGCGGGGGCGAGCAAAGGGGAGGGGCTCGGAAACAAATTTTTGGCGAATATCAGGGAAGTCGACGCAATTGTGCATGTAGTGCGCTGCTTCGACGACGACGATATCTTGCACAGCATGGGCTCTGTGGACCCTGTTCGAGACATAGAGATTATCACTACGGAACTCGTTCTAAGCGACCTGCAAAGCTGCGAGAAACAGCTCGACAACAATGCAAGGAAAGCGAAGGGAATGGACAAAGAGGCGATAAAAAACGTGGAGCTGCTCAAGCGCCTGATTGCGCACCTAAACGAGGGAAAACCCGCAATAACGCTGCCCGATGTCTCTGAGGAGGACGCCGCCCGCATAAAATCGTATTTTCTACTGACCTCAAAGCCCGTGATATACGCGTGCAATGTGGCGGAGTCCGACATAGGCGACGGCGGGGCGTCAAACGCGTACGTCGCAAAGGTAAGGGAATTCGCAAAAAATTCCCACGACGCCGACTCTTGCGTGATTTGCGCGCGGCTTGAAGAGGAGCTGTCGTCGCTCGAGCCCGACGAGGCGAAAGAATACCTTGCGGAGCTTGGGGCTGCGGATAGCGGTGTGTCCGAGTTGATAAAAAAGACGTACGATCTGCTCGGCCTTGCGAGCTATTTTACTGCGGGCGAAAAAGAAGTTAGGGCGTGGACTTTCGTAAAGGGAATGACCGCCCCCCAATGCGCCGGCGTAATCCACACCGACTTCGAGAGGGGATTCATAAAGGCCGAAGTGGTTTCGTACGACGACCTAATGGCGGCAGGCTCCGTGCATAAGGCGCGCGAGGCGGGCACGTACAGGCTCGAAGGGCGCGACTACCAATTCAAGGACGGCGACGTAGCCCTATTCAGATTCAATGTTTGATTCAATGAAAGCGGCGCTGTTAAAACTGATGTACGCGGTGGCGTCTTCGAGGCGGCTTGCCGTCGGAATAATGGCGTACGCGACTTTGCTTATTTTTATAGCGACACTCGCCCAAAAAGAAATAGGGGTTGCGGCGGCGCAGGCAAAATACTTTGAGAGCTTTTTCTGCGTGGCGACGCTCGGCTTTATAAAAATTCCGCTTTTAGGCGGGGCGTCGGTCGGTCTGCTCGCCGCTGTGAACATACTTGCGAGCGGATGGAGATATGTGAGGGGAGGGCTCTATGGCTTCGGAGCGTCGATAGCGCACGTGTCGCTCGTCCTGCTTATAATATCCGGAGTTCTACAATACTATATGAGGGTGGAAGGCTCTATGGTTCTGCGGGAGGGGACGGAGTCAGACACAATACTCGTAGGGGCTAAAAACGGTTCGGCGGGAAGCATTATGAAGCTGCCGTTCAAAGTGAAGCTCGTAAAATTCTCCATGGAAAAATGGGATTCGAGCTCGACGCCGAAAAGCTTTTCAAGCCAAGTGGAGTTCAAGCGCGGCGATAGCGGAGTGGAGCAGGTAGTGTCTATGAATTCACCCGGATCGTTCGGCGGCTGGACATTTTACCAGATGTCGTACGGCGACGGAGGGAAGACGAGCGTGCTTGCGGCAGTGCGCAATCCGGCGAGGCTCCTGCCGTGGCTTGCTGTGGGGGCGACGTTCGCCGGAATGGCGATAATGTTTATACCAAGGCTTTTTGCGCGGGAGAAAAATTTACGATGAATAGATACGCGTTTTCCATAAGCGTGCTGATTTCTGTGATGGTGGCGTTTTCACCGCTTGCGGTGTGGCAGGTTTTTATGGGGGATCCCCTGTACGACTCTCTGATTGGACCAAGCTTTGGGGAGCTTCCGGTATTGAAGGCGGGGCGCGTGATGCCGGTGTCGAGCGCGTCGGCCGACGTGCTGAAATCTCTCGGCGGCAAGGCGTCCGCCAGTACGTCCGACGGGAAAATATCATCATCCAAATGGCTTTGGCGGCTATCCGCGGAAGCGGGCGGGCTGTCCTCCGAAAAGATAATGCGCACGGACAACAGGGACCTGCAAAAAATACTCGGAGTGGAGGGCAGATACTATTCATACGACGACCTCGCGAAGCATTACGGGCAAGTCGAGAAGGCGGCGGCTTCCGACGGAAATGCGGAGCTTGCGGCGGCGTGCGCCGAGGCTCTTGAAAAAGGGGTGGCTTATGCGACGGCGGTAAATTCGTTTGCGGTTAAAGTTCCGGGGCAGAAATCTGCTGTAAAGGGAATAGAAGACTGGAGAGCGGCGGTTGAAGAGGCTTCTGAGGAGCTGAAATCTGCGAAGGAGAAAAATCGCGCGCCTGAGGAGTCTAAACTGTCGCGGGCTGCGGCGATGCTATCGTACTACCGCGATGTTGCAGGCTTTGAGAACGCGTATCCCGACGCTTCTATAAATTCCATAAACACCGGGAGCGGATACGCGACGCCCGCTGAGGTAATGCTCGACAGGAAGGCTTCCGATATGTCGGTTAACTTGGCAAAATTGTACGCGCGCGCTTGCGATGCGATAGCTGGGGGAGACAGAGAAGCGGCGCATGCGGCGCTCGTTGAAATAAACGGGATATTGTCGAAATCCGGCGGGGTGTCGTGGCTGAGGTTGAAGGTGGAGAATTTTGCCAATGCGATGTCGCCGTTTTTTGGTGGATTTATATTATACATGTTTGCGTTGGGGGCGTTCGGGCTTTCTCGGATATTTTCGACGCGCGGGGAGGCTCTGAAACTGGCTGGGAGCGTATTTATGGCGTCCGCGGCGGGGCTTCAAATATTGGGTATAATTTTGAGAATGTACATACAGATGCGCCCGCCGGTGACAAACCTGTATTCGTCGCTGGTATTTACTGGGGCAGTTGCAGCAGGGATAGGCGTATACATATATTTAAAGAAAAAGTATCTTTCTGTTGGGGTGGCGGCGAGTATATGCGGGCTGATGTCGCTATTGGTGGCGATAAATTTGCCGTATAGCGGGGATACGATGGGAATGATGAGGGCCGTATTGAATTCCAATTTTTGGCTTACGGCGCATGTGGTTACGATAATGGTTGGGTATTGCGGAATATTTTTGGCGGGATTTATAGCGCAGGCGAGGCTTGTATCAAATATATTTTCGCGCGGGAATTTTGGCGCGCTTACCGGCGATACGGCAAAGACCGTGTACGCGGTATTATGCTTTGCGTTGATGTTTACGTTTGGCGGGACGATGCTCGGTGGAATATGGGCCGACATGAGCTGGGGGCGCTTCTGGGGGTGGGACCCCAAGGAGAACGGGGCGCTGATGACTGTATTGTGGACAGCTGTTGCGATACACGCAAAGTGCATGAGGCTGTGCAGCGACAGGATATTTTTGGGACTGGCTGTTGTGGGCAATATAGTTGCCGCGTGGGCTTGGTTTGGGGTCAACCTGATGGGTGTTGGGCTGCACGCCTACGGCTTTATAGACGGAGGGTGGTTTTGGTTTTTTCTGTTTATTGCAAGCCAAGTGCTGACTCTGCCATTATGCTTTTATAAATACAGGGAAATCCCTGAGAATGCAGCCGGGGAAGCCGCAAAAAAAATATAGGAAAAATAAGCTTGTATTTGCGCGTAAAATTCGCAAATTAGATTGGATAAAAATGCGAGGTGTAGCTTAGCCTGGTAGAGCGCTACGTTCGGGACGTAGAGGCCGGAGGTTCGAATCCTCTCACCTCGACCATTTTGAAAACGCGAATCCATAAGGGTTCGCGTTTTTTTTTTGTAAGAAGCGATTTTTTATGCGAAATAAAATGTGTTTAAAACGAATTTAATTTGCGCAAATTCAAAGGACGGTTTTTTCGTAAAAATTTTTATAAATTTCCCCGGCGCGCAAAAGAAGTTTACGATTTTTATTTTCAGCAAATAATATTCCAAAGTTTGCCCGCGGCAGGGCGCGCGCAATATATTATTTTTATATTAGCGGAATCACTTAAACTAATATAAAATGGAGCGAGGCTTTTGGCCTACCATTTAGGTTGCGGGAATTACGTATAGCTGATTATTGCGGGGCCCTGCATATCTTGGTGCTTTAAAAAAATACGAAAATATAAAAATTAAAATATTAAAAAATTAGCTTCAAATCTATAAAAACGATATGATTTGATATTATATCGTTGATTTTCGTTCCCATTGCAAATATTTCAATAATAACAAAGAATTTAATAAAAATATGGAAAAAGAAAAAAATAATCACGTTTGGGGATTTGACATCGGAAAAGGCTCTCTCGGCGAGGCCGTGCGCATAGGCGGCGACTTCAAGCATATTGCCTCCGTGCTGTTGGATCCGGAATTCGGGGAAATTAAAACCGCAGCCCTTGCACGCAGGCAAATGCGCACGAGAAAAGCGCATAAAGCGCGCGAAAAATGGCTTGAAGAATGCCTCGAGGGAACGGGCGTTGAAATCTTAAAGCGGAGGGAAGTGGGCATTGTGGACGGGCAGTGGCAGCTAATCTCAAAGGGCGACGAGCGCCTCGAGCGCGAATTTCCGCCCAGCGGCGAAGATGTCTGCTACAACAGCATCGCGCTGCGGTGCAAACTTCTGCTTGGCGAAAAACTCGAAGGCTGGCAGGTATTCAAGGCGCTAAATTCCGCCATTCAAAAACGCGGGTACGACGAAAATATCCCGTGGGGCGAAGCCGAAGAAAAATCCTCAAAAAAGGATGATGACGACTACGCCCAAAAGCTCTCCCAGTACGAGAAGGAAAAATCCGAACTCTTTGAAAGCTTCGCCGACGGCGAAAAGTACGACTTCCCGTGCTTTTTTAAAGCGTACAAAATGGGATTGTGGTCTCCGGAAAACCCGACGAGGGTCGAGGTGCGCATAGACTGCCGCGCGCAAAAGGCAAAAAGTTACGTTATCGCGCGCAAATACGTTGAAAGGGAATTTAAATGCCTTGTTGAGGCGGCTGCAAAATTCTTTCCGAAACTGAAAGGCAGGGCGAAATTCATATTGTACGGAGTCTCCGAAACACCGTACGCCTCATACTACGGGAATATGAGAAAAAAATTCGGGCTTAAACGCGGCGCCGAAAGCGACTGGACTGCCCTCGGACAGAAAGTCCCGCGCTTCGATAACAGGATAATCGACAAATGCAGGCTTATTCCGCGCATGAACGTATGCAAGATAAGGCCGCTTAACGAAGCCAGAAACGAAAAAGACCTGCTTTATTACGAAGTCACTCTCGCCTTGAAGCTATTGAATCTGCGCTTTTTTCGAAACTCCAACATAGAGCAGCTTACGTTTGAAGAGTTTAAAAAGGCTTTTGAAATTGCCGCCGGCGCGAAGTATAAGATGACAAAAACCGCCATGAAAAAATTTTTGAAATCAATATCGGCAACCGCCCTTGGCGACGACTACGCCGAAATTGAGCCCCCAAAGGAAAGCGGGCGGGCGTCGTTTTCAAGGCCGGCAATGGAGATTTTGAAGGAGCTTATATTTTCCGGAATGCCGCCGCGTGAATTTTACGGTAGGAAAATTTCTGAAATTTCCAACACCGATAAAAACAAGGGCGTAGTCTCGTCCGATCTTGATTTTATAAAGCTTATGGGCGACTGCCCGTGGGGCGGCATTTTCATACCCGACGTACAAACGTACCAGTTTGCAAACGCGGCTTTCCCCGACCCAGACGCGCAAATAAACAAGCTCATAGGCTCCCAGAACAATCCCATCGTGCGCCACAGGCTCACTTTCTTTTTCGAGAGGATAAAATTTTTAGAGTCGAAGTACGGAGTTCCGGATAAAGTCGTGCTCGAATTTGTCAGGGACGACTTCATGGGCGAAAAGGAAAAGAAGGAGATGCGCATTGCAATGAAAAAGCGCGCCGAGGAAAAAATGAGGATTGCCAAAGACCTCGACGAGCACGGATTCAAAGGCGGCAATCTGCTCCTTAAAATGGAACTGTACAGAAAGCAGAACGGAATCTGCCTCTACACAGGAGACGCCTTGCCGCTGAGCGAGCTTGCAACGCTCGAGATAGAGCATATAGTGCCGCGCAGCAGGGGCGGTCCGGACGCGCAGTACAACTACGTAATCACCCGCGAAAAGACAAACAAGCTAAAAGGCGACAAAACCCCGTACGAGTGGCTCTCCTCCGACGCTAAAGAATGGGCATCGTACACGGACAGGGTCAACGCATGCGCCAAGGCTCTCGGCAAAAAACGCTGCCGCCTGCTGCTTGAAAAAGACGCCGAAGAGCTTGTGGAAAAATATACGGCTCTGGCGGAAACCGCGCATATAGCAAAGCTTGCCCAGAAGATAGTCTGCATGCATTTCGGCTTTCAATTCGGCGGCCTCAGCGGGACGAAGCGCGTCTTTACAGTCCCCGGCGCCCTCACTTCGAGAATACGCAAGTTTTACGGGCTCGACAGGATTCTGCACAATTCGGCGGCGGAAAGTGAAAATTTGTCTTTCGAGGAATTTTTAAAATTCAGCGAAGATCTCGAAAAGAAGAACCGGAAAAACAAGAAGCACCATGCGCTTGACGCAATGTGCCTATGTTTTGCGCCAACAGGCGTGGATTCAAGGCGCGCAAAGCTCGGCGAGATACTTCCGGAAAAACTGAGGAGCGAAAAGGCTGCAAGGGAATTTTTCAAAAGCTATCTCGACAAGATAATGCCCGTGGACGTGGCGCCGAAAAAGCCGCGCCTCGAAGACGGCATATATTCAAAGCGGATAATTGGCGGAAAGGCGTGCATGGTAAAGCGCAACAATCTCGTGGACTTGGCGTACAAGTCGGGCTTGAAGCCTGTGTTCGATATTCCGACTCTCATAAAGCTCGTCGATAAAAAAGAGAAGGGGATAATAAACCCGCAAATCCGCAAGATGATAGGGGAATTTGTCGCGACAAATCCTGACGAATCCGCATGGCGCAAGTGGTGCGAAGAAGTCAGGCTGCCGTCGAAAAGCGGATTGGGAGCCCGCGTAATGAGAGTTCTTGTTTACTACGGAGAGGCCGATGAATACAAGGATTTGTCCAAAGACGGCTACGGCGCGTACAGAAAGGGCGACGGACACAAGGGGCAGGTTATATGGGAGTCAGTTGACGGCAAGTATTATGTCGAGCCCGTATATGTCCATGCCTCGAAGGCCGGCGTGATGGCGGCGTTGAATGCAAATCCCAAGAAAAAGAGGATATGCGGAATGTTTAATTCCCACTGCACGGTGGATGTCGGCGACGTTTACAACGACAAGGGCGACTTCATTCTACCCGCCGGAAGATATATGGTTAATACGATACGTAGCGATAACCAATGCGTATTGACAAATGCGGACGGGGAAAAGAGAAACCCTATAAATATAAACTACCTTATGAGAGCCGGCATGAGGCGCGTTGATTTGAGCGAGCTATGAGCTACCATATCCTGCACATATCGGAGTACGGCTGCAAGCTGTCGAAAGAGCGCGGGTTGCTCGTCTGCAAGAAGGACGGCGCCGTGCTCGGAAAGATAGCGATAGAAGACCTGCGCGCGGTAGTAATAGTTGCGGGCGGGGTGTCCATAAGCGGCGAGGTTTTTTCAAGCATATTGGCGAACGACGCAATAATACTGCATTGCAAAAACTACAAGCCCGTAGGGATAAGCGTTCCGAATTGCAGAACATACGACGCCCGCGTAGTTCTCAACCAGTCCGCCGGCAATAAAAACCTGAACGCCGCAATATGGCGCAGGCTGCTGTGCGCTAAAATTGAAAATTGCGCCGCGTGCCTTGGCGGAATGGACGTCAAAGATTCGCGGCTGCATGAAATGGCGCAGGGTTGCCGCCGCGGTTTAAACGAGTCCCTGTGCGCAAGGGAATACTGGAAAAACTATTTTCCCCGCCTGGGGGAGGGCGGGGGAAATAGGGAGCCGGGGAGCGGGGCGTCTCCGATAAATGCGCTATTGGATTACGGATACGGAATAATGGGCGGAATAATCCATAGGAGCCTTATAGTTTCAGGCTTAAACAGCCTGTTGGGAGTCAACCACAAGACATACTATAAAAATACGCCGCTCGTTTACGACGCAATAGAGCCGTTCAGGGCGTTTGTCGATTATGCGCTGTATAAATACGCGTGCAAATTTTCTGAAATGGGAGTGCGCGGGTGGTCGATATTTTTTGGGAAATATTTGAGAGATAAGAGAGTCGGAGTGAGAAACGGCAGTGTGAAGCTGATGGACGCCGCCGACGTTATGTGCGAGAGCTTGGCAAATGCATATAGATACAAGAAGGCGGAGCTGCTATGGACGCCCGCGCTGGAGACGTAAATGCCAATACAAAAGAAAAGTCCGTATAGAATGGGTTGGTTGATGGCGATGTTTGACTTGCCGGTGCTTCTTGAAGAAGAGCGGAAGGAGGCGGCGCGGTTTAGAAAGGCGCTGCTGGACGACGGCTTTATAATGATACAATATTCGGTGTACTCGCGGCCATGCGTTTCGATTGAGCGAATGGCGAAATACTGCGAAAGGGTAAAGAAGTACGCGCCGACGACAGGCGATATAAGGCTGTTATTTTTTACGGACAAGCAGTGGGAGACGAGCAAACTGATATGTCGCCGCCCAAAAGAGCTCGAAAAGATACCGGAGCAGATAGAGTTTTTTGAGGAGTTGAAAGGCAACGGCGCGGCTTCGTCCGTGGACGAAAAAGGCAATTTTTTATTGTTTTAAAAAAAATATGCCGAATGCCAAGGTGCAATGCAGAGCTTGAAATTCGGCAAAATCAGTTAAGACTTTACAACAAAAAATTTACTTAAATAAAAGTATAAAATAGACCTACGTCAATGCTATTTTTAGAAAGAACAATTTGTTGTAAAGTCAAAACCCGACCGTTCTCTAACATAATCCGCGCCAATATTTTTAGAAAGAACAATTTGTTGTAAAGTCAAAACATGTCGTCTTTGCTCATTACGCAAGATTGCATTTTTAGAAAGAACAATTTGTTGTAAAGTCAAAACAGAATGTCTTTGATAAGAAATTTGAACTCTATTTTTAGAAAGAACAATTTGTTGTAAAGTCAAAACAAGATTCAAAGAATAATTTCTTTGAAACATATTTTTAGAAAGAACAATTTGTTGTAAAGTCAAAACCCTATTGCATATCCCTACTTGTAAGTGCTTATTTTTAGAAAGAACAATTTGTTGTAAAGTCAAAACAATGTTTAAACCTATAAAATGTTAACGATTATTTTTAGAAAGAACAATTTGTTGTAAAGTCAAAACAAAAAGGTCAGCGGATATACGATATCGACTATTTTTAGAAAGAACAATTTGTTGTAAAGTCAAAACAATTTCCAAAAATTCCATTTGCGCGTTTTTATTTTTAGAAAGAACAATTTGTTGTAAAGTCAAAACCCTTTTTAAGACGTTCTAAAACGTCCTTATATTTTTAGAAAGAACAATTTGTTGTAAAGTCAAAACAAAGCGCGGGCTCGCCTCCAACGCACAAATATTTTTAGAAAGAACAATTTGTTGTAAAGTCAAAACTAAACGCCTTAAAATTCGGCCTGTGCGCGCATTTTTAGAAAGAACAATTTGTTGTAAAGTCAAAACAGCTCCAGCCTTCAGGATAATTGCCGCTGCATTTTTAGAAAGAACAATTTGTTGTAAAGTCAAAACTCGACAACCTTCGGCACCTCCTCGCCGTCTATTTTTAGAAAGAACAATTTGTTGTAAAGTTTATCTTTTATTAAAAATTAAATACTTTTTTAATATTGTAGGTATATGTTATTTTTTAGATGAAAGCATAGTGAGCTGCGGTAAGTAGAGCATGGTACTTACTCATATTATTTCATTATTTAGAATTAACGCCCATATATACCCCGAGTGCAATTATATACCCTATCGCAAATACCGATGATATCAAAGCGACAGATTCTGCAATTAGAAAAGTCGCAAAGCTTAATTCCCCTGACCCAAAAAATATTATGCTATTTATTATCAATGCAAATAGCCCGGCAAAGATAGCAAGCAGCGCAAACTTCAATATCGTTAGCCCCGAATATGATTTAACAGGTATTGATTCTTTAAAATCGCCTTTTGCAAGGCGACGTGCAAATTCCGGATTCTGTTTTAGATAATCATCGTAGTCCATATTTTTTTATGTTTATTATCTTTTTTTAATATTTAAAAGTTTTTTTACAAGATAAAAAAGTTTGCTCTACAAATATCTTTATGAGCGCGGATAAAATTTCCGCTCCATACGCAATTTTTTATACAAAGCTTGGAAAAAATCTTCAAAAATTTTTCCATTGGCGGACATTGCGCAAGTCGCCCGCACGTTCCCACAATAAAAGGTTTTTTTTAGTTTCGCCCTGCGGGGTAGGCGGAAATTTGCAAAGCAAACCGCCGAAGGGGCGAAGCCCCTCAATGGATGCCCGCACTGCGGGCCCCCTCAATGGGAACCCGCACTGCGGGACGTCAAAACCTAAGAATAATCCTTCACTGCGGAAGATGGCTGCTGTTTTTAAGTCGCCTTAACTATGCCGCATAAGCTACAATAGCGGAACTATTTTTAGATGGGATTTACGTATGCAGATTATAACTCTTTGGCTCTCTTGCCAAAAATAATCACGCAGACTCTATAAAATACCTATGCCTTGTTTCTAAGCCTGTCCCATAGCGCTACTGCGCGCGACTTCACCGCATCGCCAGCCCTCTCTATTTGCGCGCGCCTCGCTTCTATATTCTCATTGGCTATGTCGGACAAATCCTTCAAATTGTACATGTATGCGTCTTCAATCTCGGCGCAACTTTCCTCTATATTCCGCGGAACCGCAAGGTCTATCAAAAATATCGGCCTTCCTCCCCTTCTCGAAACCGCCGATTCAACCATACCGCGCCTTATTATCGGCTCCTTCGACAAGCTTGCGCACAGAACTATGTCGTACCTCCAAAGCCCGCCAAGCGCCTCTTCCATGTCTGCAGACGCGCAGCCTATCTTCGCCGCAAGCGCGTCAGCGTTTGCCCTCGTGCGGCTGCATACCGAGATGTCCAATCCTCCCCTAACGTACAGCGCGTCGGAGACAAGCTTTCCTACTTCTCCCGACCCTATCAACAATATCTTTGCTTTCGCTATGTCTTCAAATATCCTCAACGCAAGCTCGGCGCACACGCTCCCGACGCTTATCTTGCCGCGCCCTATCTCCGTGTTCGTCCTCACCCACTTCGCGCAGTGTATAGCCTTCTGAAACACCGTATTCAATACTGACCCGCAATGTCCGGCCCCGCGCGCCCTCTCGTACGCAGCCTTTACTTGCCCCAGTATCTCCGTCTCGCCCGTCATCTGCGACTTTAATCCGGACGCAACGGAAAAAATATGCTCTATCGCATCTTCCCCTTCCGCTACCTTCCCCAATGACACAAATTCTCCGCCGCATGTGCCGTACACCGCCTTGGCCGCCTTCGCGGCAGCCTCGGCATCCGCCGACACCAAATACATTTCCACCCTGTTGCATGTGCTCAGCAACAGCATTTCATCCGCTATGCCGGCAGACAATACGCCGCTCTCAGCTTCGCTGCACTTGTCTCCGGCGAGCCCGTACTTCCCCAATGCCGCCGACTCAACGGTCTCGTGCGATATCCCCGCCGCGTATATCATTTTACCTGCCGCCGACATCTCTCAAGCTATCCCAGCGCAAGCTCCCTCATCGCGGCGCAAAAGTCCAGCAGCTTGCCGGATAATTCAGGATAACCCTTTACCGCCTTTTCGGCTCCCTTTATTCGTCTGCCTATCTCAGCCGCGCAGATGTCTTTTATCCCGCAGGCTTTCATGCGCTCTGTTATCTCGTCCGGCTTGCGAATGCTCAAATTTGATGTAAATTCCTCCGTTTCGGCGTCGTCCATCGTCTCTATCAGCGCTATCAGCGGAAATGTCTGCTTGCCCGACAACAAATCTGTCCCAAGCGTCTTCCCGGCGTCCTTTTCGCTCATGAACCAGTCGCACAAATCGTCGTATATCTGGTAGGCTATCCCGAGCTGTTTGCCGGCTTCCTCGGCGGCGTCCGTCCAACCAGGCTCTCCTTTCACGCTCTTTGCCCCAAGTACGCATGCCAACGAAAACAGCGCCGCTGTCTTTCCGTACGCTATGTCGTAGTACTTTTGGCGCGTCACCCTGACGGTCTTGTCCGCAAGTGTCTGGCGTATCTCCCCTTCGCATATCGTCTTGACGCACGCCGCAACACGCCTCGACGTATCCAAATCATTCTCCTCGACAGCGAGCCCCATCGTGTGCGCAAATATCGCGTCGCCTAACAGTATCGCCGTTTTTGCGCCGTACTTGCTATTGGCTGTCTCGGCGTTGCGCCTCATATTCGCGCCGTCTATTACGTCATCGTGTATCAGCGTTGACAAATGTGTAAGCTCGACTATCGCGGCTCTCCTTATTAGCGATTCGTCCCATTCATCGCCGGCGTTTGCCGCCGCAAATACGAGCGTTGGCCGTATAAATTTACCTTTTGGCGATATCGACTCTTTCGCCGCCGCCCTTACTTCCTTCTCGAAGGTTTTTACCTGCGACGCCAAAAAACCTTCAAACGCCCGAAAAAGCCCGCCCATTTGCATGGATACTTTGTCGAACGGATTGGAATTGTGTTTATAATTATTCACCGTATCAAACTTTGCCCGCAATAGATTTTTTCGCAATTAAAAAATGTCTTACCCAACATTTTTATTCGCACAACCCCCGGCAGCGCCGGCATCTTCCAGCTTCCTCTTCAGGACAAGCTGCCCGCACGCCGCCTCTATTCCGGAGCCCTTTTCGCGCCGCAGAGTGTACGACACCCCCGCTTCGTCGAGTACCTTCGCAAACGCCGCGCGCCTCCCCGCCGGGCTCCTCTTCCATTCGAGCCCCTCGACGCGGTTGTACGGTATGAGGTTTACGTGCGCATGAAGTTCGCGGGCTATTTTTGCAAGTTCTCTGGCCTGCAAAAATGTGTCGTTTACCTTTTCTATCATTATGTATTCGAGCGTTATCATGCGCCCGCATACCGCCGAGAATTTTTTTGCCGCCCCTATCAGGGCCGATAGCGGATATTTTTTGTTTATCGGCATTATCCGCGACCTAACTTCGTCCGTTGCCCCGTGCAGGCTTATCGCCAGCCTGTACGGAAAGCCGATTTCTGCGAGCTTCTCTATCCTGTCGGCTATCCCGCAGGTCGAAACCGTTATCCGCCGCGCGCCAAACCCGAATTTGTCCGGCGCGTTGAACACGGCAAGGGCCGCCATCAGATTGTCAAAGTTTGCAAGCGGCTCTCCCATTCCCATCACGACGATGTTCTCGAACTCGAACTTGGCCTCCTTTTTGCCGTTTTCCACAGTCCTTTTTACGAACGGCAACGCTTGCGCAACTATCTCGCATGCGCTTAGATTGCGCACAAATCCGCGCATCGCCGACGCGCAAAATCTGCACCCGCATGCGCATCCGACCTGCGTGCTTATGCACAGTGTCTTGCGTATCTTGCCGTCGTCGGCAGACGGGGCTTCAAGCAGAACGCACTCCACAAAATTGCCGTCTGATAGCTTGAACAGATATTTTTTTGTGCTGTCGTCGGACTTTCTGCCGCCCACTATCTCGGCCGGCTCAAAATCGAATCTCTCGGACAGATATTCCGCCAGCTTCGACGGTATCGAAGGAAATTCGCGCGGATTGAAGATTTTTTTAGCGTAAACGCCGTCGAATATCTGCCGCGCCCTGAATTTCTCAAAGCCGTCGTTTACCAATGTCTCCGCAAGCTCGCGCAAAGACAGTGTGTAAAACGGTATCTTCTGAACCGGCATGCCAACTATCGCCCGCGCACAGGTTATAGATTCTCGTTGGAAATCGGGCGCCATGTGTCCCTGTCGAGGGATCTGTTCTCGTCGCTCACCCGTTTCAGGTAGGAATCGGCGCTTCTGGTTTCGCCTGTTAGCACTGATCCTATCGGGGTTCTCTTGGCGTCTTCCCGCACGTTTTCTGCGGTGTTGCAGGCTGCAAACGCCAAAATGGCGGCGCAGGCAAGCGTAAGTATTGCAGTTTTCATATTTTTTCGAGTTTTGCTTGTTTGCTATTTCCTCGACTTGCGGTTGCGGGCAAGCTCGCGCATGTCAACGGCTATGTCGTCGGCCTCAAAAATCTCGGAGCCGAGCAGGTGTTCAAATATGTCTTCAAGCGTCACAACTCCTGTCAGTGACGCAAACTCGTCCACAACTATCCCCATTTGCTGGTGTTTCTTTATCAGCTGCCTCATCACAGACAGCGCGGATCCGTTCTCGGGGACGAATATCGGCGGCTGCATGAAATCGGATATTTTTGCGTTGTTGCGGTCGCTTGCAACCGCGGTTAGTATGTCGCGCCTGCGCACTATCCCGACTATATTGTCGATAGTGTCCGAGTACACCGGTATTCTCGAAAAGTTCAGGTTCGGGTTTTCCTTAAAGACTTTTTCGACCGTCATATCCTTGTCGAGTGCCATAACTACGGTGCGCGGCGTCATTATTTCCGATATTGTGACGTCGTCGAGCGACAGCGAGTTCGCTATGAGGTCGCGCTCCTGCGGCGATATGAGCCCGTCCTTTTGGCCCTTTTCGGCGAGCATTATTATTTCGTCGTCGCTTAGGTCGCGCATATGGCGCTTCTTACGCCTTATCTTTCCTATCATCCAGGAGGAAAACTTTGAGGCGGGCTTCATTATTATTCTGAGCCAGTGCAGGGGATACACCAGCCACGGCTGTATTGCCGGCCTGTAAAATATTCCGAAATTTTTAGGCAGTATCTCCGAAAAAAATAGAATTGATACGGTCATTGCCGCCGGAAATACATATCTTGTGGCCGGGCCCGTTCCCATGATCATCGCGAATTGCGCCCCGGCGAGCGTCGCCCCGAATGTGTTGGCGATTGTGTTTGCTGTGAGTATTGCGGAGGTTGTTTCGTCTATGTTTTCCACAAACTTTTCGAGCAGCTCGCCCCTTTTGCCGTATTTCCTTTTAAGCGCCTCTATTTCTACGGGGGTCGTGCTCAGCACCATCGCTTCGAGCGTCGAGCAAAATGCCGACACTCCGAGGGTCAGAATCACTATTATAACCAAATATATCATTTTGGCCTATTAGAAATTTTTTCCGCGCGGATTTCAATTCTTTTATTTCCGTTTTCCGCTTTAAAGCCTTTAAAAACGGCATTTAATCTTTGCGGATTGTCGATTGGGCGCACCATTGAGCATAGCTTTTCGAGGAACTTTCCTCCCGAAACAATATTTGCGGGCACTCGTACGGGTGTATTTCGGCGAGCCTCGCGATTGCTTCTTCGAGCCTTTCGGGCGACGTCTTTATATATATAGGGAATTCTTCGGAGTTTTCCACTTTCCCTTTCCACCTATATATTGACGTTATCGGAGATCCGATTTGCGCGCATGCCGCAAACCTTTCAAATACCAGTGTTTCGGCTATCAGCTTTGCGGACTCCGCACCGGCGCAGGTAGTCTCTATTATCGCTACTTTATTTTCCATATTATTGCCTATTTGCGTTGTTTAATTTTTTATTGACTATTTCGGATTTTAACTCAAACATTTATGTCAAACCAAAGGGGACGGCACTCATAAATTACGCTTCGGGGTGGGGCATCTTTTTTTTTATACCTTTGCCTGGGAGGTGAGCCGGCTTCGATTTTTACAAAAACAATACAATATATAAAAGGAAAAAATATGTTAAATCGCAGAAACTTCTTAAAAGGCGCCGCAGTAGCCGGCGGTCTTATGGTTCTTCCGTCTTGGAGCATTGCTAAAACCCCCGGACCGAATTCCAAGCTTAGAGTTGCAGTGGTTGGCGTCGGCGGCAGAGGCGACGCGGTAATTTCCGCCTTCAGAAATTCCCCGCATGTTGAGTTCGCAGCATTTTGCGATGTTGCCGATACCATGGCGGCAAAAACATACAAAGAATTTCCCACCGTACCGCGCTTCCGCGACTTCCGCGTAATGCTCGACAAAATGGACAAGCAGATAGATGCCGTGACTGTTGCAACCCCCGACCACATGCACTATCCAATAGCCGCATGGGCGATAGCCAAGGGCAAGCACGTCTATTGCGAAAAGCCCCTCACCCGCACAATTTGGGAGGCCAACGAACTCAAAAGGCTCGCCGACAAGGCTGGCGTAATTACCCAAATGGGCAACCAGGGGCATACAAACGAGGGTTGGCGCGTAATTAAAGAATGGTACGACGCTGGCATCATCGGGCAGATTGAAGACATCTATATCTGGACCAACCGCCCGATTTGGCCCCAGGGACAGCTAAAAATGCCGAAAGGACAGCCTGTTCCCTCGACTCTCGACTACAAACTTTGGCTCGGCGTCGCGCCCTATCAGCCCTACTCGAAAGAAATACTTCCGTTTAATTGGCGCGGTCTGCGCAACTACGGAACGGGTGCTGCCGGCGACATGGCCTGCCACTTCCTCGACGTTCCCTATTCGGCGTTCGACCTCGGCTATCCGATGAGCATAGTCGCAAACTCGACTCCGTTCAACGATTACAGCTGGCCGAATCAGGCTTCGAGCGTAATGACGTTCCTCAACAAGCGCGGCGTCAACAACCGCATACGCCTGCATTGGTACGATGGCGGGCGCAGGCCGAAAGAAATAAAGCGCGTCGATCCCGAATTTTTAAAGCCGGATCCGAAGAATCCTTGGAATCGCGCGAACTGCACTTTCATAGTCGGCACGAAGGAAACCGTATATACAAACGAATACGGAAGCGAAACCTATATCTATCCTCGCCCGAGAATGAAGGAGGTCGCCAAGAGCGGCGCTCTCCCCAAGAAGACCATTGCGCGCTCTACCAATCCTGGAAATCCGCATATGGAATGGGCAATGGCGTGCCTTGCCGGCAAGCAGCCCATGGGCAACTTCAACTACGCTGCTCCGTTTACGGAAATGGCGCTGCTCGGCATGATAGGCATAATCTTCCCCGAAAGGGAACTGAACTACGTACCCTCGACACTCAGCTTTGCAAATTGCCCCGAGGCCGACAAGTACGTAAAGTCTCTGTACGCCTACAACAAGGAGTTCCTCCCCTCCAAAATGAGGATCTAAGCTCGATTTTCGATTGGGCGAAGCTTTTTGGCTTCGCCCTTTTTTTATGCCCGCCGCAAAATTTTTCAATATTGCGGTTTAAATTTTTCAAATGCGAAATAAGGCGTAAAATAAAAAATCTTCCGCAGGAGGCCGTACATCTAAGCCAATGCTCGGCTTAGAACATCTGCAATAGCCTGAATTTTAGGGGCGCAAAGTGAATATTTTATTGGGATTGAAAAATTTTATTGATTTTAATCTGAACACAAATAAAGTAATAGCCTTTTAATTCAATGATATCTTGTCGAATCGTTAGGTTTGGCGGGGCATCATCATATAGGCATTTTACATAACCATAGCAAAATGAAGCAGATAAACTTAAACTCTACCATCAGGACTCAAATAGGCGGCAACTCGGCGAAACGCTATCGCAAGAGCGGCCAAATTCCCGCAGTTATATACGGCGAAAGCGGCGAAAAGAACCTCCTGATAGATGAAAAGAGCCTCGTTGCGGCCTTGAAACAGGTTGCAGGTAAGGCTGTCCTTATAGAATTGGCGTTCTCCGACGGAACGGAATCGCGCTATGCAATGCTTAAAGATGTGGCGCGCAATCCATTGACTTCGGCAGTTGAGCATGTCGACTTTATTGAAGTCGTAAGGGGCAAACCCATGCATGCTACTCTTCCGCTACATTTCTTTGGCGAATCTTACGGCGTTAAGAACGAGAACGGCGTCATAGAAATACACGAACACGAAGTCCGCGTAAAATGCCGTCCCCGCGACCTGCCGGAAATGATCGAAATTGACGTCACCAACTTGAAAGTCGGCGAAGCAATCCACCTCAAAGACGTCAAGGCTCCGGAAGGCGTTGAGTTCGAGTCCGACCTCGAAGACGTTCTTTGCACTTGCAACCTCGTAGAAGAAGAGGTTGAGGAATCTGCGCCTGCACCCGCCGAGGGCGAAGCTCCGGCTGCCGACGCGGCTAAGGATGCGGCCCCCGCGAAGGGCGCTGCTCCCGCTAAGAAGTAAAAATTTCGGCGCTTCGGCGCCAATGTTCTTTAAAAGGCAAATATGTCCGTCAATATCGCAGTCGGCCTCGGAAATTCCGAAGCCCGCTACGCGCTCACAAGGCACAATGCCGGGGCCATCGTTCTCGAAGGTCTGGCGAAGTCTTGCGGAGTGCCGTTTATGCGCTTCAACAAATACGCAAACGCTTATTTGGCGAAAGGCTCGATTGGATCTTGCGATTTAACATTCGCGTTTGCGGAAGGGTATATGAACGAAAGCGGGAAATCTCTCGCAAAAATTCTAAAATACCTGAAAGCCGACATATCCTCAGTAGCCGTAATCTACGACGACATCACTCTCGAAGTCGGGAGAATGAAGCTTACTGTCGGAGGGTCTTCCGGCGGCCACAACGGCGTAGCTGATATTATGGAGTGCTGCGGAAATTCCTTTGCGAGAATCCGCATAGGGGTTGGGGCAAAGGCTGATAAGCGAATGGATTTGGCAGACCATGTGCTCGGAAAGCTTTCCGAACCTGATCTGGCGGCAATCGGGAATCTCCCGGTTAAATTATGCTTTGAGCTGCTCGTTTCTAAAGGAATTGAGGCTGCCCAAAACGTGATAAATCGGAAATCATAGATCTTCTCGGAAGTCTCCGCGCTCCTAGACGCAAGTTGTGGGAGCAGATGGCGCTTCAAAACGTGATAAATCGGAAATCTTAGATCTCTTCGGAAATATTCGCGCTCTCAGACGCAAGTTGTGGGTTTGGGCGGCCGGCACGCTCCGAAAATCACTTGGGGTGCAGGCTAGTTTCTTGAAAAACAGCGGCTTGCAGCCGATAGAAAATCTCCGGTTGATTTCCTTGGAAAGTTGGGAATCGCTTGAGATGAGTCCGCGGCCGGATACTTCAAAGGTTCTTAGGATTATCCCCAAAGCGAATTTTCCACGCAACGCATGCGAGCTTGAAATTTTTAATAATTTGCGGTTTGATTTTGCGAAGGGAATTTTTTTCTTGCGGAGGAATAGCCCAAAACCATTGAGGGGTGATTTGATAGGCGAGCGGTACTGCTCGATTGAATCCTTGCAAGTCCCGTAGAGATTTCTCTTTTGGCTGGCGCGGTTTCTATGGCTTGAAAATTTCGTGTATGGATTTTTCCTTTGCGAAGCGGGTTTCTTTTCTTTGAGGCTGAAAAATTTCTTTTGGTTTTAAGGATAGAGGCGTACAAGAATTCGGCTGTTTTGAAAAAAACGCAGAGTTGAGAAAAGGCCGCTTGATTGGAGGTAAGAGGTTGTATTCCAGATCCGAGATTTTAGCTGAGTCTATCGGCAATGGTAGAGTTTTCAGATTGTATTCCTGCTCTCAAGAAGACGACCGAGAAATTCAAAAAGGCATTTTAAGCTAATTGCGCGCGATGGCACTTCCAATTTAATGCGGTCGGATTTAAGGGTCTGCGAGCTTTTGAATGCGCTTTGGTTTGGGACTTGAAAATGCGGAGTTTTTAAACTGGCGCTCCAAAGTTGTGTTCAATCTTGGGAGTCAGTGAAAATGCAACATGTTTTACTCTCGGGGTAAACGTCAAAATCTGCTTCTGAAACCTGCGTGAAATTCTTACAAAACCCAATAGAATCGGATTTAAGAGTTGTAGAGGTATCAATATCGCTCGATGCTAAATCCCAAAGAATCCATGGACGGACGCCGCGAACCTACGAACTTTTCGTTGAGGTTTGCAAAGAGCATTAAAACGGGCATATCTTTGGCGGATTAAAATTCTGCCGGGACTCTCGGGGCAACGGCTTTTACGCACTAAATTTCCGAGATGCCATATAATTTTTGACAAACATAAAAAACAAAGACAATTTAAACAAACACAACATATGAATACCAAGAAGTATAAAGCAACGTTTATCCTCGACACGAGAGGTTATACAGAGCCTGTCGAAACGCTCATAGAGAAGATAAAGTCCGTAGTCGAATCTTGCGGCTGCAAGATAGAGTCTGTGGAAAATCTCGGACAGAAGAGTTTTGCCCGCACGACCGACCGCAACTTTCCCGTGGGAATTTATGTGGACGTAAACTATGAGGGTGAATCGTCGTCGAACGCGCTTATAAAGGAAAAATTCCGCCTCGACAAGACGGTAAACCGCATACTCGTGCTCTCGAAGTAACTCTAAACTCCGTAAAACGATGTCCTCGTTCAACAAAGTAATTTTGATGGGCAATTTCACGCGCGACCCCGAGTTGAGGCAGACTCAGAGCGGGACGAGCGTTTGCCGTTTTTCCATCGCCGTGAACCGCTCGTACAATTCTCAAGACGGTTCCACCCGCGACGAGACTTGTTTTGTTGAAGTGGATTCCTTCGGCAGAACTGCGGAAAACATCGCCAAGTTTTTCTCGAAGGGGCGTCCGATACTGATAGAGGGAAGGCTTAGGCAGGATTCATGGGAAGACAAACAGACCGGGCAAAAGCGCACGAAGCTGCTTGTAGTTCTCGAAAGATTCGAGTTTGTGGGATCTTCCCGCGACCAGCAGAACGGCGGATATGACGGTGGGGACTATTCTTCGTCCTCCCCGGCTCCGCGCCAACAGCGCCAGCATGCGCCCGCGCCGCGCAACGAAGATCTCGAAGACGACGATGTCCCATTCTGATTCGCGCCAGTCTATTGCGATTAATTTCAATTAAAAAAAGTAAACAAATATGGCTACAACCAAAGTATTAATATTAAAGCCCGTCGAAAACCTGGGCGGAGAAGGCGAACAAGTCACCGTAAAAGCGGGATACGCCCGCAATTTCCTTTTCCCCAAGAAGGTTGCGATTCCCGTAAACAAAGCCAATAAAAAGCAGATTGAAGCCCTTATAAAAGCGCGCGAGCTGCGCGAAGCCAAAGAGCTTGAAAACGCGCAGGCGCTTGCCAAGGTGCTGGCCGATATGTCGATAGCGTTCGCCGTAAAGACCGGCGAGGGCGGCAAGCTGTTCGGCTCAGTCACAGCTGCCGATTTGCTCGCCAAGATTGCCGAAGGCGGCGTGGAACTGCCCAAGAAGGCGATACATCTTGCAGCTCCCGTCAAGGAGCTTGGCAAGCATACCGCCCAGATAAAGCTCCATCACGACGTAAAGGTCGATTTTAGCTTTGAGGTAGTTTCGGAAAATCCGATAGAAGAATCGGCTGCCGCCGAAGAAAGCAAGAAATAATCCTTTCGGAGTCAAATTCCGATGGAGGAAAGTTTTCCACAAAAAAAAACCGCGGGGCGACGAAAAAGTGGCTCCGCGGCTTTTAAGTCTGAAGGGGCGTCATCTATTTTTGATCGAGATCTCCCGCATAATGTGGATGCGGAGGAGGGTGTGCTTGCGAGCATCATGCGCGACACTTCCTCCGACGTAATAACTACGTGCATTTCCTCTAAAATCCGCGAGGATTACTTTTTTAAGCCTTCGCACAAAATTATATATTCGGCAATGCTCGCGCTCTACAACCAAAAGCGCGAGATAGACGAAATAGTGCTCGCCGAATATCTAAATTCGCGAAACCTGCTTGAAGACGCGGGAGGGATTGTCGAAATAAACCGCATAGCAGGCCGAATAGAGACTCCCGCGCATTTTCAGGAGTGGCTTTCAATAATACGCGAAAAATATTTTTTGCGCACGCTAATACACGCGTGCTACAATGCGATAGAGGGCGCGTATAAAAATACAGGTAGCATAGACTATTTTATAGAGTCGGTTGAGGAAAAAATTCTCGGAATCTCCCAGGACAGGGTAGGCGACACCGTCAAAAAAGCCGACGCTCCCGACCAGGTTGACGCGGCTGTCGAGCGGATAAGGGCACTAATAAAAAATAAGGGGGAAATGATAGGCGTCCCGACCGGATTTACGCGCCTCGACGAGCTCATGGGTGGGCTGCACCCGAACGAGATGATTGTAATTGCCGGCCGCCCGGGCACTGGCAAAACTTCTATCGCTTTAAACATTGCCGAAAAAGCCCTGTTTGGCAAAGAGCCTGTCCCGACTTTGATATTTTCGCTCGAGATGCTCGCGGAGCAGCTGCACCAGCGAATCATAGCCTCCCGCGCGCGAATCGACCAGCATGCTCTCGGAAGGGGCATGATAAAGAAGGAGGCGCTTGCCGACATATCCACGACCGCCAAAGAATTGAAAAACGCCCCGCTGTGGATTGACGACACGGCAGGCATTTCAATACTCGAGATGCGCGCAAAGGCGCGGCGGCTGAACCAGCAGCTCGGCGGAAATCTTGGGCTTGTGATTGTGGACTATCTTCAGCTTTTGCGCGGCAGCGACCCGAACCTTCCGCGAGAGCAGGAAGTCGCCGAAATCTCGCGCGGAATGAAGGCGATGTCCAAGGAGCTTAGGGCGCCGGTTATAGTTCTCGCGCAGTTAAACCGCGAGTCCGAAAAAGAGACCCGGCCGCCCCGCGCGAGCGACTTGCGCGAATCGGGTTCAATAGAGCAGGACGCCGACGCCATTTTACTCTTGAGCAGACAGCGAAAATCTGCCACTGATGACGATGCAACTTCAAATTCGCAGTGGCTGATACGCGCGGAACTTGCCAAACAGCGCAACGGCCCGACTGGCGTTGTGACTTTACTTTTCAACAGAAACTATACCCGCTACGAAAATTATTCCCTCAGAGACGATGTCGATATTTAACAAGCATAGAATTTTTTGTCCGCGCGCGTTGGAGCTGCGGAGAATCGCGGCGGGAATTGCTGCGGGGATTGTATTTTCGCTTTGCGGCGGGATGTACGCCCAGCAAGTTCCGGTAATGCCCGGCTTCGGGACAGCGAAACAGATTCCCGACGAGCAGCGCACTATAAACAATGTTAACGTAAATATAGAGGGCAAGCAGAACGTCTCAAAAGAGGCAGTGTACGCGCACATACGCCTGAGAAAGGGAATGAAGTTCGACCAGCGCGCCCTCGACCAGTCCATACGCTCGATTTACTCCACCGGATTTTACGACTTTGTCGATGCCAAAAGAAGCGTGGATTCAAACGGGAATCTCGACATTGATTTTACGATTATCCCCAAGTACAGGGTTTCGCAAATAGCGTTTAGCGGCAACAAAACGTTTTCGGGGGCGAGGTTGCAGAAGGAAATCGACACGTATGCCGGGGCGCCTCTAAGCGAAGTCGCGGTAAAGCGCGACGCCGACAAGATTAAAGCCTATTACCAAAAGAAGGGATACTCGCTCGCAAAGGTAAATTATTCGATAGAGCGGAACGACGACACGGGCGTCGGGGCGGTCGTCTTTGACATAGACGAGGGCGGCGATATTGAAATTCAAAACATACGCTTTACCGGAGATCCGCGCGTCGAGAAGCAGTACGGCTTTTGGAGCAAGATAGGCCGTTTTATGTTCGGAGAGAAGGACAAGGATTTTGACTCGGTCGATTTGCTTTCGGAGATGAAGACTGACACTTGGATTCCTATAATATCCCACCTGACGGACAACGGTAGGTTTAAGGAGGAGGACTTTCAGGCGGACATAGAAAAGCTCCGCAAATTTTACCGCGACCACGGCTATCTCGACGTTGAAATCGACGATTCAAAAATAAAGTTTGAATTTCCCGACGAAGATGCGCCCGGGGATATGGATATTGTTATAAACATAGTTCCCAACCATCAATACAAAGTAGGGAAAGTGTCGTTTAAAGGAAACACCCTTGAGGGCTTTTCCGACAGCGAGCTGATGAAGTTTGTGGACTACTTTGATTTGACCGAGGGCAATGTGTTTTCACCGTCGAAGGTTGACAAGCTGATAGAGCAGATACGCGAATATTACGGACAGTACGGATATATAGATACGATAGTAAGGGTATTGCGCCGCCCGAATGTAAACACAGACAACATCGACCTGATAATAGACATTATCGAGAGCAAGATGTTTTACCTTGAATCCATAAACATTCAGGGCAACGACAAGACAAAAAGCGAAGTAATAATCCGCGAAATTGCGATGGAGCCCGGGGCGATATTCGATTTGCGCAGAATGAAAATTTCCGAAAACCGCTTAAAGGAAACGCGCTTCTTTGACGAAGTGACGCTTTCTCCAGAAGATACAAATATTCCGCAGCGCAAAAATCTGAGAATAGCGGTAAAGGAGGGACGTACGGGCAACCTTACTTTTGGAGCTGGATTCAGCACGGTTGAAAGCCTTGTCGCGACCGTTGAAGTGACACAGAGCAATTTTGACTATTCCAACTACAACAATTATTTTCAGGGCGCCGGGCAGAAATTCAGGGTTCGCGGCACTATAGGTTTGGAGTCTAACCAAATTATAATAAGCTTTGAAGAACCGTGGGTGTTTAACCGCGAACTCGCCTACGGCATAGACTTGTACCGCACAGACTCCGACTACTATTCCGACTATTATTCCGAAATGCGCCTTGGCGTGACAAACTACCTGCGCAAGCGTATATACGGGGATATAGAAGCGCGCTTGGCGTACAAGCTTGAGCTCGTAGATATCTACAATGTTGACAATAAAATTCGAGGAAATGTAATACCGGAACAGGATATAGGTAGCCGTTCGCTCTCGCAAATAAGCCTGTCTTTCCTGAGAGATACGCGCGACAGCTATATGACCCCGACGCGCGGAACGAGACTTGAATTGATACAGGACTTGGCCGGCGGCCCCCTCATGGGGCAAACCAATTTATACCGCATAGAGGCGCGCGCAGGCTGGTGGATCCCGACGTTTGATTTTGGCAAACAGGTGTTCTCGATAGTCGGCAGAACGGGCACAGTGCAGGGCTACGGCGGAAAGGACGTTCCGTACTTTGAAAGGTTCTTCCTCGGCGGCGGGTACAATATGCGCGGCTTCAAATACAGGAAAGTCGGAAAGCTCGACCCGACCACCGAAGAGCCTTTGGGCGGAAACACTTTTGCGTTTGTGTCGGCTGAATATTCGATAGAGTTGTTCAATCCCGTGCGTTTTGCCGTATTCTACGACATCGGCTTTGTAAACAGCGACTCGTGGGACTGGAATCCCTCCGACTATTGCTCAGACTTTGGCTTCGGGTTCCGCGTGCTGCTAATGGGTGCCCCAATGAGAATAGACCTCGGCTTCCCATTGAAATCCGACGAGTACAACGACGACGGCATGCAGTTTAACTTCTCGTTCGGCACCGTATTTTAAAAAAATAAAATTTGTCTGAACATTTTCTTTAAAATTAAGACTAAACAAGAAAGAAATTATGAAAAAGATATCGCTTATATTAGCCGGCGTTTTTGCCGCGACAATGCTCCATGCCGCGACCAACATATATGTTGTGAACATGGCGGAGGTATATTCCAACTATTACAAGGCCAAGGAAGCCGCGGCCCAGATAAAGACTTCTGTCGACGCCACAAACGCAGAGCTTGAAAAGATGAACAAGCAGCGCCAGGATTTGATGAAGAAAATTCAGGAAATCCAGACGAAGGCGCAGAATCCGGCGCTCGCAGAGGATGCCAAGCGCAAGATTCTCGAAACCGAGGCGCAGCCGATAATTGTCCAAATCCGCCAGATAGAGCAGAATATGGAAAATATGCGCCGCACAACCGCCCAAAAGCTTCAGGAAAACGCGGCAGGCATCCGTAAAATCCACATGCAGGAAATATCGGAGATAATTAAGACTGTCGCAAAGGAGAAAAATGCGGACTATATAATTGAAAAGACTGTCTGCCATTTTTCAAAGCCCGAAGCCGACATTACGCAAGACGTAATAAAGGCTGTCAACGCCAACGCGCCTGCCGCAAAATAATCTCCCTCGAATCTCCGCCGCAAATGCGGCGGCGATTTGTTTTTGGCAATCTCTTTTTTTGGGGATTGTGAAGATTTTGAGTCAGTAAAAAATTCTTTTGTGCGGCAACTTTTGCGCGAAAGAATTTTTTTAGAGCTTTATCGCCCGCATGATTTTGGTGGCTTGCATGCAGACAAGCGGGCGCTTGAAAGCGGGGCTTTTTTGATATTGGCGGGCAAATGGTTTTGCGTTGGACGCATTGAACGGGTGGCTAAATGCCGAATTTTTACGCAAAAATGCCAACTTTAAAACTTTTCGCATTGCCGGAATGATGTTTCCAAGTAATTAAAGGCGGAGCGCGCCCGTTAAATGCGTAAAGCTATTTTAAATTTTTTAACGTGCCGTGAGGTATTAAGTGCGCGGGTTGAGTGCCAAATGGCACTGATTGCGCGGAATGCAAACATATGGGAAAATTTGAAAAAAACGCGGGAATTGTAGTGGACGTTTTGGCATCGTTCATAATTCCCGGCTTTGGACTGTTCCTGCAAAAGAGATGGAGGGAGTCCGCCGCATTCTTTTTTTCGACTGTGCTCGCGTTTTTTATAATGCCTGTTGCCGCATACTTTCTATGGCTTTGCGGAATATATTATACATTGCGAATGGACTTGTCGCAGAGTCCTGTGAACGGAAAATATAATTGAGACTTTGCGCCGCCTGCTTTGCTGTTTCGCGAGGTTAAGAATTTCTTTTTTGTTGCAGGACGCCCATAATTGATATTGTTTTTTTATATGGAATTTCAAGACGGCAATTCGTACATAAAAACCCGCAATCTCGTAAAGCAATACGGCAAGCGCCGCGTTGTAAAAGGCGTAAACATAGACTTGCGCGCGGGGGAAATAGTCGGGCTCCTCGGCCCAAACGGCGCGGGTAAGACGACCAGTTTTTATATGATTGTCGGGCTTGTTCCTGCAACCGAGGGCGAAGTGTTTCTCGACGGCGCGGACATAACGGAAGTCCCGATGTACAAGCGCGCCAGAATGGGGATCGGGTACTTGCCGCAAGAGCCCTCCGTTTTCAGAAAGCTGACTGTAAGGCAAAATATATTGGCGGTCGCGGAAAACCTTCCGATACCGAAAGGGGAGCTTAAAGATTTTGTGCAGTCGATGCTAGAAGAATTGAATTTGTCGCACCTTGCGGACCAGCCGGCGTTCACCCTGTCCGGGGGCGAGCGCAGGCGGCTTGAAATAACGCGCGCGCTGACTGCGCGCCCAAAATTCCTCCTGATGGACGAGCCTTTCAGCGGCGTTGACCCCATAAGTGTCGCGGAGGTTCAGGATATAATCAGGGGGTTAAAAGCTAAAAACATAGGCGTGCTGATAACCGACCACAACGTGCGCGAAACCCTAAGCATAGTTGACCGCGCATACCTGATACACGACGGAACCGTTTTATGCGAGGGTACGAGCGAATTCCTCGTCAACGACGAACAAAGCCGAAAATTCTATCTCGGCGAAAATTTCTCTATGTAGCCCGCATATCTATCCGCGCGAAAGGAAGGCAATAATGTCCCTGCGAAGCAATAAAATCAAAGTTCCCGAAGAGATATCCGTAAGAAAATTCTTCGACTATTTTAAAGACGCGATAGATTTGCAGCTAATATGCGGCGAGGACGGCTTCGACAGAATGATACTCGAACCCACGATAAACCGTCCGGCGCTCGCAATAACTGGCTACTATAAAAATTTTGCGTCGAGCCGCATACAGCTTTTTGGGGCGGGAGAAATGGCGTATATGCGCGACCTCCCCGACCAAAGGCAGTTCGAGGTTATGGAGGAAATGATTGCGCATGAAATTCCGTGCATAGTAATTTCCAGGAACCTCGCGCCGACAAAGCCGATGATCGACGCCGTGCAAAAGCATCACATTCCCCTGATGCGCACAAGGATGAAATCAAAGGAATTTTCCGCGGAGGTTCTCGTCAGGCTCGACAGAATGTTTGCCCCCAGAATGTCTCTGCACGGAACGCTGCTTGACATAAAAGGCATCGGGACTCTCATTCGCGGCGACAGCGGCATCGGCAAGAGCGAATGTGCGCTCGCGCTTATAGACCACGGGCACCCCCTTGTTGCGGACGATCTCGTCTATTGCCAAAAAATCGGCGACGACACCATTTTGGGCAAGGGAAACGAGCTAAACCGCGGGTATATGGAGTGTAGGGGAATCGGAATTATAAATGTTGCCGAGCTGTTCGGAATACGCTGCGTGCGGCTTGAAAAGTCGATTGACATGATAGTGACGTTTGTCGAGTGGCAGCCCGGGATTGTGGAAGACAGAACGGGGCTCGATAAAAACTATTTCGACGTGCTCGGGGTTCAGATACCGCATTTTATAATACCTGTCCGGCCCGGCCGCGACATGGCGAGGCTCGTTGAGGTGGCAGCTATGGTGCAGGCTCTGCGCCGCATGGGCCACGACGGCGCAAAGGCCTTTAATGAAAGGCTTATTGCGCACATGAAATCAGAAATGGAAAAATAATTTCTTGAAATGTCTAACATTCCGTTGTCCGAAAGCGGACGAAAATTAAAAAAACTTCTTCAAACGCGCGCCGTATTTCTCGACGGTGCCATGGGCACGCTCGTCCAGCGCGAAAAACTTTCCGAGGCGGACTTTCGCCGCGGATTGCCGGAGCTCGAATCAAACGCTATCTCCCAGCTTGGAAACAACGACATACTAAATCTCACCCGCCCAGACATAATCGCGAAAATCAATCGTGCCTATTATGATGCCGGCTCCGACATAGTGACGACCGGAACTTTCGGGGCGAATCTTCTGGTGCAGTCCGAATACGGCAACGGGGAGGATTTGGTGCGCCGCATGAACGCGCGCGCCGTCGAGATTGCGAAAGCGGAGGCGGCGGAGGCGTCCGCGCGGCTTGGTGGAAAGGAGCTTTTTGTTGCGGGCTCGATAGGACCTATGAACAAGTCGGCGAGCATATCGGCCGATGTGGAGGATCCCGCGGCGCGCGCCGTCGATTTCGACGAGCTTGTTGCGGCGTACACTCCGCAAATGGAGTCTTTGTATTCTGCGGGGGTTGACGTATTTCTCGTTGAGACGGCGTTCGACACGCTCAATGTCAAGGCTGCGCTGTATGCGTATCTCAGCCTGTGCCAAAAGTGGGGCGAGCGCCCGCCTATTGGCATAAGCATGACTGTTTCGGACGCTTCCGGAAGAATTTTGAGCGGGCAGACGATAGAGGCGTTTTACGCTTCGATACGCCATGCCGAGCCTCTTTTTGTGGGCTTAAATTGCGCGCTCGGGGCGGATAAAATGCGCCCGTATGTGGAGGTGTTCGACAGAATCGCGGAGTGCTACACGCATTGCTATCCAAACGCCGGAATGCCCAATCCATTTTCGGAGTCAGGATACGACGAGACTCCGGAAATGACCGCTTCAAAGCTTTCCGAATACGCCCGCGAGGGGCTCGTAAACATATTCGGCGGCTGCTGCGGAACAACCCCAAAGCACATAGAGGCGATAGTGAGCGCATGCTCAGGGTTCGCGCCGAGAAAGCCGCGCGAAAGATCGCATGCGCTCGCGCTTTCGGGGCTTGAACCGTTTGTTCTCCCCGAGAAAAACGCCCCGTTTGCATTTGTCGGAGAGCGCACCAATGTAATGGGCTCGGCAGCATTCCGAAAAATGATAAAGGAGGGGCGCTTTTCCGACGCGCTGTCTGTCGCGCGGGGGCAGGTAGAAAACGGGGCAAATATAATCGACGTGAATTTTGACGAGGGAATGCTCGATTCCCCCGCCTGCATGAAGCGCTTTTTGAATCTCGTAGGGTCGGAGCCTGAAATATCGCGGGTCCCGATAATGATAGATTCGTCCGACTGGAATACTATTGTAGCAGGACTCAAATGCGTGCAGGGCAAGCCGATTGTAAATTCGATAAGCCTAAAAAACGGCGAGGGCGAATTTTTGAAGTGCGCAGGCGAAATAAAGAAATTCGGGGCTGCCGCAGTCGTCATGGCATTTGACGAGCAGGGGCAGGCAACGACGCTCGACAGGCGCGTCGAGATATGCGTCAGGGCGTACGGGATTTTGGTTGAAAAGGCTGGGTTTAACCCCGAGGACATAATTTTTGACGCAAATGTTTTGACTGTCGCGACCGGAATGGCTGAGCACGACTCATACGGGGCGGACTTTATAGAGGCTGTGCGCAGAATAAAAGCCAAATGCCCGTATGCGCGCACGAGCGCAGGGGTTAGCAATATAAGTTTCGCGTTCAGGGGAAACAATCCGGTAAGGGAAGCTATGCACAGCGTGTTTTTATACCACGCGCGCAATGCGGGGCTCGACATGGGAATAGTAAACGCGGGAATGCTCGCCCCTTACGATGAAATCGACCCGAAACTTCGAAAGGCCGTTGAGGACGTCGTACTCAATACGGACCCGGAGGCGTCGGAAAGATTGCTTGAAATAGCGGGCGAGTACAAGGGCGACTCGACAAAGCACCGCGAACATTCGGATTGGGATTCGTTGCCGTGGAACGAAAGGCTCATGCGAATTTTTATTAAGGGCGAAGAGGACAAAGCGGAGGAAGTCGCGATGCACTTCTACGGGGAGCTCGGCAATCCGCTCGAAGTCATTGAAAAGCCGCTGATGTCGGCCATGCGCAAAGTGGGGGAACTTTTCGGCGAAGGCAAAATGTTCCTTCCGCAGGTCGTAAAGAGCGCGCGCGTCATGAAGCGCGCTGTCGCCGTGCTCGAGCCGTACATGCCAAAAGGCGCGGCGGCGTCGGGGCCGAAAGTTGTGGTTGCAACCGTAAAGGGCGACGTCCACGACATAGGCAAGAACATAGTGTCTGTCGTGCTTTCATGCAACGGATTTAGGGTCGAGGATCTGGGTGTGATGGTTGAGCCTGAGCGGATTGTGGAGGCCGCGCGCGGCGCCGACATCGTCGGGCTGAGCGGGTTGATAACGCCGTCTTTGGACGAAATGGCGAGAGTTGTCCAGATGCTCGAACGCGAAGGCTTAAAAGTTCCGGTCATGGTTGGCGGGGCTACAACGAGCGATCTGCACGCCGCGGTAAAGCTCGCGCCGCTGTACTCGGGGACTGTGGTCAGGGTCGAGGACGCCGGGCTGTCGGCCGGCGTTTGCGCGTCCCTTACGTCCGCATCGACTAAAAAGCTCTTTGAGGCGGAGGTTTCGGCAAGGTACGGAAAGATTCGCGCGGAGTTCGAGGAAAAGTCCGCAGACTCAAAGAAGGCCAAGCTTATCCCATATTCGGAAGCAGTGACAAAGAAATTCGAGTGCGAATTTCCCGAATTGGAAAATATGCCAAAATTCGAGGTAAAGACTGCCGATGTGGATTTTTCCAAACTGGAAATGCCCTGGTATATGTATCTTAGGGCATGGAAAGTTGGCGGGGCGAAAATCCCCGAGGATTTTGGAAAGTCGAACGGTTTGGACGGGTTTTTTAAAGACACTTTCAAAATGCTCGAAAAATTGTCGGGGATTGCTCGGCCGAAAATCAGATATGCGGTTTACGGGGCGAGGCCGTCAGGAGACGACGTCGAGTTGTACGACGACTCGGGCTTTGTTGAAAAACTGTGCTTTTTGCGCTCGCAAAGGCCCGATTCCGCCGGCAAATGTCTGTGTTTCTCGGACTATATATCGCCGTCCGGCTCGTTCATAGGCATGTATATCGCAACAGTCGGGCGCGAAGCCGAAGAATTTTGCTCTAAGCTGAAAGCATCTGGAGACGAGTATTCATATATGACTGCCCGCACAATTTGCGATATGGCGGCCGAAGCCCTGTCGGAATACGCTGGACACCGTATTTTTGCGCCGTTGGCGGAGGCTGCGTTTAAAAGGCATTCTGCTGATTGCGGCTGCCATGCATGCAAAACGCAAGGGCATGTAAAGCTTTCGGCGGTGCGCCCGGCTGTCGGCTATCCGTCATATCCGGACCACTCGGAAAAGGCTAAATTTAAAAAACTTCTCGATTCCGTAAATTCGATAGGTGTCGATTTTACCGAGAACTTTATGATGACGCCTGTTTCGAGCGTTTGCGCAGTGTGGATTCCCAATCCGCACGCAAAATACTTTTCAGCCGAGATAGGCCGCGACCAGCTTGAAGCGTACGCGCGCAGAAAAGGTTCAACGCCGGATTCAATATTAAAATATCTGTCTGTAAAACCAGCATGACGGACTCCCAAAAGGAAATATACGGGGAAGTTCCCCATATAAAAAAGGCGAGAAGCAATCCCGCAATTTATGTGGGAATGTTTTTGCTCTTCGCCATGGGAGTCGCGTTCATATATTCTACGCAAAGCTATAATATAGATGAAATTCCGTTATCAAGGCAGTTTTGGTTCAAGCAGATAATATTTTTCGTGTTTGCGGGGCTGCCGGTCTATTTTGTGCTTTCGCGCATAGATTACCGGATATTTTACACTTTTGCCCCCGCCGTGTACGGATTGTCGATAATTCTGCTAATACCGCTCGCGCTGAAAGAGTGCCTTGGCATTCCCGTGCCGTTTGTCGAAAGCAGGTACAACGCAACGCGGTGGATAGACTTTGGGGTAATTTCCGTACAGCCCTCCGAGATAGCCAAGATAGGTACATGCGTCATGGCGGCGGCCCTCTTTGCAAAGACAAAAATCGGAAAATTTAAGGACACCTACAAGTTTTGGATAAAGCTTGGCATTGTATTTTTTATTCCAATTTTGTTGATTTTTTTGCAGCCTGACTTAGGTTCTACTCTTGTCTTTATACCAATGCTGTTTGCGATGCTGTATATATCCACATTGCCAAAGCGGTTTTTCGCAATACTGATGCTGCTGTGCGCGGCAACGGTAGGGCTTGTTGCCGTCGATATATGGGGATATAGCAATTTCTTGAAAGACAATAAGATGACGGCGAGCGAGGCTTCTTCTCGCAATGCGTACGGGTCGAGCGCGCCGTTTTGTCTGCCGATGAAAGACTACCAGCGCAACAGAATATTGGCATTTGTGGCGCCCGATGTAGTCGATCCGCGGGGGCTTGGCGTGAGTTGGAACCAGCGCCAGAGTCTGATCTCAGTGGGGTCAGGCGGAATCCTCGGCAAGGGGCACGCGCAAGGCACACAGGCAAAGCTTGGATACCTGCCTTCGAGCGTGGCGTATAACGACTTTATCTTTTCGGTTGTAGCCGAAGAGTCCGGCTTCGTCGGAGCCGCGGCCGCAATTCTTTTGATGTCCGTAATTGTCATATTCGGTTGCCTGCTTTCGGCGCAGGTGTCGAGGGACAAATTCGGGCAATTCCTATGCATCGGAATTGCGGCAATTTTGATGACGCATGCTTTCATAAATGTCGGCATGACTATCGGCGTAATGCCGATAACTGGTCTGCCGCTGCCAATGATGAGTTATGGCGGAACTTTCGTACTGACGTGTTGCATACTTCTCGGTCTCGTTCAAAGCGTTTACAGGCATAGAAGGGCGTACTCGTAATTTCCGAAAGTTTCGCCGAAAAATTAAAGCGAAACAATGAAACAAGAAAATACCGATTATAAAATTGACGATTTGACAAAGAAACCTCCGGAGGAAATTGTTGAACCAATACCCGAAGAGCAGCTGAACCTTGAAGCCAAAATGCGCGCTAAAAAGCGCCCGCTTCTCGAAAAAATAATAAAGCTGCTAAAGCGCGACGACGAACCGTACCGCGAAATTGTCATAAATGTGGAGCCGTTTGAGAAGCGCGTTGCGCTGCTCGCAGACGGTGTCATGCAAAAGTTTGAAATAGAGCGCCCCGGCGACGAAAGCATGGTCGGCGCGATTTTTAAGGGCAAAATACAAAATCTCGAACCGGGGTTAAAGGCGGCGTTTGTGGATATCGGCCAGCCCAAGAACGCATTTTTGCATTATTGGGACATATTCCCCTCCACCACCGACAACACGACCTACGAAATAGTGCGCGAAAACCGCAGCAAGGAGCAAAAGAAAAACGCCCAAAAATTTTCCGCCAAGGATATTCCCGAAAAATTCCCAATCGGAACCGAGATAATCGTACAAATAACAAAGACTCAAATCGGCACGAAAGGCCCGAGGATAACTACGAATATAGCAATCCCAGGCCGCTATCTCGTTCTGATGCCCTACGCCGGGCAATGCGGAATATCCCGCAAAATAGAGGACAGAAAAGAGCGCGACAGGATAAAGAAAATTTTGAGGTCGATGAAGATTCCGGAAGGAATGGGTGTAATAGTCCGCACGGCCGGGCAGGGCAAGCGCTGGACATACTTTGTGCGCGACTTGCACATTTTGCTGAACATCTGGAAACAGATACAGCAGCGTATAGAATCGACTCCTGCGCCCGCGCTTATATACAAGGAGCCCGATCTCATCGAGCGCACTGTGCGCGACTTCCTAACCGAGCAGACCGATAGAATTTTGATAGACAGCCGCCCCGAATACGAGCGCATATTGGGCTCCGTATCCGAAATATCGCGGCGCGCCAGAAGCAAAATCCAGCTTTTTAAGGAAAATATACCGATATTTGAACGCTACAATATAGAGCGCCAAATAGCCCAAACTTTCCAGCGCCGCGTTCCGCTTCCCTCGGGCGGCGAAATCGTCATAGACGAGACCGAGGCTTTGGTTGCAATAGACGTAAATACGGGTTCACACAAGGGCAAGGACGCCGACGGGAAAGACTTTATTTTGCAGGCAAACTTGGAGGCTGTCACGGAGGCCGCGCGCCAAGTGAGGCTGAGAAATCTCGGCGGTCTAATTATTATAGACACAATCGACATGAAGAGCCGTAAGGACAGGCAGACTGTCTATAAGCGGCTAAAAGAGGAGATGGAAAAAGACAAGGCTAAGAGCCAAGTTCTGCCCATCTCGCAGCTCGGCATAATGCAGATGACGCGCCAGCGCCACGCCCAGAGCAATTCAAGCGGCATATATGTAGCCTGCCCGTACTGCGGAGGCAAGGGCATTGTAAAGAGCGCGCGCACAATGAGCGGCGAGATTCAGCGCAAGATTGTAGCGACTTGCCGGAATTTGCGCGATACGGTCGGACCCGAAAAGGAAATCGGAATGCTGATAATGCTGCACCCAGAGAATTTGCAGCGCCTTCAAAACGAGGACTACGTGTACTTGCTGAATCTCGAAAAGCAATACAACGTAAAGCTCACATTCCGCGCAGACCCGTCGTACCACGTCGAAAACTTCAGGATTGTGCCTACTGACAAGTAGCGGGATTTTGTAAAACCGGCGGGGCGGCGCAGGCCGCCGCCCCAAATGCCGGCATATTCGTAGCGCCGACGGTTTTTAAATTCTGTTTGCCGCAGATTGTCTGCGCTATTTACGGATTATTCCCAAACCGCAAGAGAGGATAGATTTTCTATTGTGCTTGCGGTTTTATTGTGTTTGCCGTGCGAGTAAAAATATTTTGGCAAGTCTTTGCGCCTTATTTGCAATTTTTTATTCAGGAAAATTTTCTTCGCATAAAATACTACAAAGCCTGTAAAAATTTTATGAATTTTTGCGTGTTTTAAAGCATGGATTGCTTCTGCCAACAAAAGCGAAGCGGGGGATTCAAATTTAAATATGATGTAAAGCGCAGTGGCTTATATAAAAATCAATGCGAAGGCTTGTTACTGTAAGTCTTATGGCGTATGGATATTACGTCTGTCCACTTAGGCGCGATGACGGTAGCCGTTGTGACCCCGAAACTCCCCGACGAAGCCGAACGGTTGAGCAAGTCTGACAGCCGCCTTACCGCCATTTTGCCTACGAGTTCGTAGTTTTGGTCTAAACCTACCCATTCATGCCCGTAATTTGGAGTGTCAATGCAGATAATACCTATGTCTTCCGGAAGAGTCACGCTGTCGCTTTCAAGCCATTCGCGCGTCTGGTTTGAAATCGAAAGAATCGAATCGGGCTTGTATTTTTTCATCCATGCGTAAAAGATTTTTGGGTTTTCCTTAGCTTCGGCAACTTCGAGAAACGGAGGTATCCTTTCTTTCTCTGGCAGGGCGAGCTGGGCCCTTAAAAACCCTCCGCTAAAACGCCCGTCAACAATGTCGTCCACCGACTTTTCGAGGACGAGCCCAAGCCGTTTGCAGCCCTTTTCGATGGCTTTTTCCGCCGCGCGGCGGGCTATCAGGAATTTGTCGGCGGAAACAAAGTCAACCATAGGGTTATTTGTCTTTATGCCGGCGGAGACAAATTTAAAATTCCTCCATATTTCCGAAAAGCCAATCGGGAGGCTGTCCGCCGATACGTGCCCGAGGATAATTCCGCCGCGAATGCCGCGCGCCTTCATTATGCCGCTTAGTTTGTGCGGGGTTAATGTTTTGTCGTGCAGCCAAACCTCGTAGAGTGAGTATCCTATCTCTTTTGATTCAGCCCTTATGCCGCTTATATATTTTTCAAAAATTGGGTATTTTATTGTGGCGTCTTTATCTTTATTTGCGTTGATAAGCGCGATTGTCCCGCAGAAATCGTCCTTTTTTTTGCGCGAGCGTATGTTGGCCATCACATTGGAAAGAAGCGCGTCTTTTTTATACCCCATTTTATAGGCAGTTTCAAAAACGCGCTTTTTTGTCTCTTCCGATATGTTTTTTGCGCCCCTTAGGGCGAGGCTAACGCATACTTTTGATATCCCAAGGGCGTTGGCGATATCTTTCATGCTTACGCGGTCGCGAGAATTGGAAAGGCTTTTTTGTCTCATCTCTCAAATTAGAGAAAAATACTTTTGCGATAAAAAGGCAATAGGAATGTTAAAACTTTTACACGCTGGGGTAGATTCAAAAAAGTTTTTGAGTCTTTGGTGCTTGTGCAAATGTATCGCGGTTTTGCAATGCCGTCCGCATAGGATTTCTCCCGCAATAAAAATTTCCGCCGCGAGCTTTTTTTTAAAAAGCTTTTATTTTGGGGCAAAAATTTTTCCTCAAAAGTGCCTTCTTTGAGGCGGCAAAATAAAAGTTTTGCTAAAATATACTAAAAACGTGAAAAACCGGCTTGGAAAATTCGCCCGGATATGGCAAAAATAACCGAGAATGATCGAGTATTTGAGGATAGAAAATCTCGCGCTACTGGAGCGCGCCGAAATTGACTTTACCGAGGGCTTTACGGCAGTCACCGGCGAGACTGGCGCGGGAAAGAGCGTGCTGCTTGGGGCGCTCGCTATGCTTTCGGGCGCAAGATGCGGAAAGGAGGCCGTGGGCGGCCATTCCGACACTTGCAGGGTAGAAGCGGTCTTGCGTTTTAAAGACACCTCTAAAATCGACAGACTCTTGGAATCGTCAGGGTTGCCGCCGTGCGAGGACGGAACGCTTTTGATATCGCGGGTAGTCGGAATCTCGAAGCCGTCGAGGGCTTTTGTAAACTCGTCTCCCGCGCCGCTCTCGTTCCTTTCAAAGCTCGGAGGGTATTGGATAGACTTCCACGGGCCGGGGGAGCCGCAGAAATTGTTTTCGCGCAAAAACCAACTCGAAATGCTCGACACTTTTGCGGGAGACTCGCAGCTTCTCGAAGAATACATGCGCATTTATTCTGAGCGCAGGCAGATACTTTCAAATATAGAGTCGCTCTCGCAAACAAAGAGCCTCGGGGAGGACGAAATCGAATTTTTGCGCTCGCGCATAGCTGCGATAGACGCAGTGAACCCAACCGAGGAAAGCATTGCGGAGCTTGAGGAAAAATCGAAGCTCGCGGAGGCCGCGAGCGACATAGTAGAAAAATCCTCGGCAGTTGCGGAGGCGATAGACGGCGACGGCGGAATACTCGAAAAACTTGCGGCGGCGTCAAAATTTGCGTCGGAAATATCGCGCTTTTCGGCGGCGGCGGAGTCGCTGTCGGAGCGTCTAAGGGGGGTGGGATTAGAGCTTGCGGACATTTCCTCCGAATACGGGAATCTCGCGCGGTCCTCGAATATGGACGAGGCTCAGATTGAGACTGTCCGCCGAAAGATGACCGACTGGCTTGGCCTTTGTAGAAAATTCGGCAACTCGGTCGAGTCCGTGCTGTCTGCCCGGCGCGAAATGGCGGCAAAAATCGAAAACCAGTCCGACGTCAGGGCAACTATGGAAAAATTGCGCAGGCGCGCCGACGAACTTCTCGAGTCTCTCGTGCCAATCGCGGAAAAAATATTGAAAGCACGCGAAAAAGCCGCAAAGAAACTTGCCGAGCGCGCGTCCAAGACACTTCTGGGGCTCGGCTTTAAAAACGCAAGATTCGACATATCTATATCCGCCGACTCAGAGCCCTCGCCCGATTGCGGAAGCTCATGCGAATTTATGTTTATGGCAAACCCCGGGCAGCCGCTTTTGCCGCTTGCAAAAATAGCTTCGAGCGGAGAGCTCGCGCGGGTGATGCTTGCGCTAAAAACGACGCTTGCCGACGCCGACGCAACTCCGCTTCTGGTGTTCGACGAAGTGGACGCCAATGTCGGCGGGGAAATAGGCGCGGAGGTCGGAAAGAGGCTTGCGGAATTGTCGAAAGGCCACCAGGTTTTTTGCGTGACGCACCTGCCTCAAGTTGCGGCGTGCGCAAACGGGCATTTTCTCGTTGAGAAATTTCAGACAAAAACTTCTACGAGCGTTTCCATTGCGAGAATCGACGGCGATAAGAAGCGCAGGGTAAGCGAGCTCGCAAGAATGCTCGGCGACAGAAACTCGGAGTCAGCGGTGGCTCACGCGCAAAAACTGCTCGACAAAAAATTTTGACATTTACCCCCATCGGGAAAATTTTAACATTAACAATCGGCGCCCGCATTTCATTTGCTACATTGCCCGGGCGCCAAAACATACGGAGAAAAATTTTATAAGAAATGGCAAAAGAACCTAAAAAACGCGGAGAAAAATTGGGTGAGATGGTGGGACGCCGCCGCCCAATAATAGGCAGCGTATTTATTTTTGTTGCGTTTATACTTATGGTATCGGCGTTTTCATACGCGCCGAGCCAAAACATTTTTTTTAGAGCCTACTTGGAGTCGTTTTTGCCCACAACTGAAATATACGGCGAAAATCTTTGCGGGGCATTCGGGGCGACATTCACGCTGCTTGCAATAATATCCCTCGGGGCGGCGGCGTACACAATACCGGTGTACATTTTCTGGCTTGGGGTTCTATTATGGCAGAGAAGGGCGAGGGGAATTTCAAAGCTCGAATTTGTCTGCGCGGTAGGCGGAATACTGCTATTTTCCATATTGTGCGCGATACTTCAGGGCGGGGTTGAAACTTCCGGAGAACAGAGCGCCTTTTGGCCCTTGGGGTGGGGCGGAAAATTCGGGACGGTAGTTTTTGACAATGCGTTGAAGCCCTTTCTCGACATATTCGGGAGCTTTGCGCTCGTTGGAATTCTATTTTTATTTTGCGTAATAGTTGTGTTTGTGGACAGCCCCGTCGAGGCGGCAAAGGAGCTTGCGGGGGCGGCCAAAAAATCGCCGTCGGTTTTCTTTCGCGTGGCAAAGATAATTTTCAAGGCGGCAGCGTTTCTGCCGTCCGTTCTATTTTGGCGCCGGAAAGAGTCTTCGGGCGAATCCGAGGAAAAGATTTTATCGCAAAGCATGGCTGCACGCAGGAACGTTGCGGAAGTTTCGCGCGCGCAGGTTCCCGCCCAGAGGGTTGAGCCCGAGGAGATTGCAGCTCCCCCTCAGACGGTTAAAAACGCATTTTCGCGCCCGGACATTCCGAAAGCTACAAGGGCAGAAGCCGCCGCAGCCGCAGGCGTTGCCGACGCGGTTTTGGAGGGGACGGGCTTGGAAACGGAGAAATCCGACACATCTAAAATCCAAGGCGGCAAAAAGGCGGTAAGCTTTCCAATCAGCGATTTTACATCGCGCTTCGACTCCGACGAAGAGGATATGGATTTTATACCGAGCCGCCAGCCAGTTTCCGATGGCGTTGCGGAGGAGCCCTCGTTTGAAGAACCTTCTGAAACCCAATCGCCCGAACCTGAAGAGCCCGTTGCCGCAGACGAGCCGCGCAGTGGCGATATCGACCTGAGCAAAGTAAAGCCGCTTGAGCCTAAAAAAACGTCGAAGCACGAGTCATTGAAAGTGGAGGAGTTCAAGGCTGAAAAATATGTTGCAAAGCTTCCCACAAAAACTCGCGACGGATACGTATTCCCGTCGGTGGATTTGCTCGATAAGCCTAAGGAAGAACAGAATGTAGAGCGAGAAAATTACGAGGAGCGGATGGCCGAAATAGTGGCCAAAATTGCGGATTTTGGCATTGCCGTAAACCCCGTAAAGGCGTCGTCCGGGCCGGTTATAACGCGCTACGAAGTGCGCCCCGACACGGGGGTTCGGCTAAACAGAATTGCGAGCCTTGAAGACGACATCGCCCTTGGCATCCGCGCCGAAAAGGTCAGAATAATTGCGCCGATACCAGGCCACGGCACTGTGGGCATAGAAATTCCAAACAAAGTACGGAGCATAGTGCGCGTAAGGGACATCATTGAATCGCGCGAATGGAACGAGAGCCGCGCCGAGATACCTGTCGCGCTCGGCAAGGATATAACGGGAGTTCCCATTGTGCTCGACCTCGCAAAAATGCCGCACGCGCTGATAGCGGGCTCCACGGGCAGCGGCAAGAGCGTATGCATAAACTCCATAATACTTTCACTTCTGTACAAAATGACGCCCGACGACCTCAGGTTCATAATGGTTGACCCGAAGGTTGTAGAAATGCAGATATACAATTCGCTGCCGCACATGCTAATTCCCGTTGTCACCGATCCTAAGAAAGTGCCGGCGGCGCTCAAATGGCTGACTTCGGAGATGATGCGCAGATACAGAATTTTCAAGGAATCCGGAGTGCGCAACATAGCGGGGTTCAACGCGAAGGTTTTAAAAGACGCGCAGTCCGAGCAAATCGCGGAAGCGTCCGACGCCGCAATGACACCCGAGGAGCGCACGGCTCTTGTGGATTCCGAAGAGGAAATAGCCGCGAACGGCGGAGATTCAGACGTGGAAATTCCCAAGAAAAAATTGCCGTACATCGTATGCATAATCGACGAGCTTGCAGATCTAATGATGGTTGCGGGCAAGGAGGTAGAAGGCTCGATAGCGCGGCTTACGCAGCTCGCGCGAGCTGCGGGCATACATCTGATTGTGGCAACCCAGAGGCCTTCGCGCGACGTCATAACCGGCCTTATAAAAAACAACCTTCCCACGCGAATTGCCTTTAAGGTGACTTCGCAAATAGACAGCCGGACGATTCTCGACCACAAGGGGGCTGAAACGCTGATAGGGTATGGAGACATGCTCTACATAAACAACGGCTCGGCGGATATGGTCAGGGCGCAGGGCGCGTTTATGTCGGACGAGGAAATAGCGAGGGTTGTCGATGCGCTGAAAGTAAACGGTGAGCCCGAGTACGCCGAAGAAGTCCAGCAGGAGATAGACAGCGCAGGCGAAGAGGAGGAGGATTCCGGAGGGGGCGACGATTCCGGAGATGCTATGTTCTCAAAGGCGGTCGCGGTTGTTAAGGCAAATAAAAAGGCGAGCACATCTCTATTGCAGCGCAAGCTCGGGATAGGGTACGGCCGCGCCGCGAGGATTATCGACGAAATGGAAGACCGCGGAATGATAGGCCCGGACAACGGCCCAGGCACACAGCGAGAGATCTATATCTGATTTATTTCATCGTTTATTTTTACGCTTTTTATGAAAAATTTTGGGGGCGTTTTGCAGCCCCCATTTTTTTTACGCAATGCAATTTTTATGTTTTTTATGTTTGGCGCGCGTTTCGCCCAAGGTGTTCGACATTCTCGGCGAAAACGGCAAATTCATTCCCTGCGTGCACTCCAAAAATGGATTTTTTGGATAAGATTATAAGATAGAAAAAACGCCGCATGGGTAAAAAAAAAGGCGGGCAAAATATTTTGCCCGCCAAGTGCGTTGAGTGCTGAATATTGTTAAAATCAGTTGCGCAAACCTATGCTTTGCGTGCGTACGCTTGCGCTTTCAAAATCTATTGAATATTATCTAAAGCGGTTGCGCCAATCGGTCGGAACGGCGGTTATAGACTGTGATTTGTCGGATTTTTTGCCGAACCAGACTTTTTGTTTATATTCTTTGCCTTTGTATTTGTACGAGACGTCGTACATTCCATAAAAACCTTCGAAATGCGCATTTTTTACGGGTTTGTCAAAAGTGACATTTGTCTGCCAGTCTTTTGCTATCAACTGTTCGAGGGCGCGGTACGAGGCTTTCGGAGTGAGGTCGTCGCGTATTAGCCCGCCGTTAAGGTGGGCTTCGTTGGAAGCCGCCTGGCCGTCGCGCATATTCCACCATGTGATGGCTTCAACCGACGGATGGCTGAAAAACAGCCTGTACGCTTGCTTAGCAAAATATGCCTGCGCTTCCTCGCCGCGGCTTGTGGGTATTGTGATCTCCGTGATGTGCAGCGGCCTACCAAGTTTTGCGTAGCCGTCGAGCGCCTTTGTCATATCGCGCGGAGTGAAAGTTTTGCCGTCCAAAACGTCACCAAATGCCTTGTCTGAGAAGAAGTGGAATTGCAGCCCGATTCCGTCGACTTTTGCGCCGCGGTCTATAAGATTTTTTACGAGGAGGAAAAAGCGGCCGGTTTGCTCGTCTTTTATATATTGATACCAGGCGGAGGTAGTTTCGTTTATCAGGAATTTGTCGTCCGAGGGGAGGCAGCGTTCGGCTTCTTTAAAGGCCTTGTAAACATAGTCGTCGTATAGGATTGAGCCTTTATCTCTGTAATCCGCGGCTTCGTTTACTACGTCCCATATTTTAATCCTGTCGCGGTAGCGGTCGGCTATGTCGCGTATATTGCGGTTAGTGGCGGCTTCTATAAGGTCGGGATTTTTAAGGTCGAGAGCCCACGCCGGCATGAAGTGGGTTACGCTTATCGGCCAAGAAAAAGTGTGGCCTTTGGGGATTATCGAATTTTTTTCGCAGAAGGCGAGGGCGGTGTCGGACTGCATTACAGTCGGGTTGCTCGTATAGGAAAGGTCTAAATTTTTGTCGTTTGAGTAGTCCCAGCGGTACTTGCCTTCCTGCGGTTCGACCCTGCGCCATACGACTGCAACAGTTCCGTAGTTAAATATGCGCGTGTAAAGATCGGCGTATTTGCTTATTTGTTCGTCCGTATATTTTACAGGCTGGCCCTCTGATACCGAGCGCGATGCGTACACGCCGAAAAGAAATTCGTGCCTTGAAAGTTTTATGTTCAGGTTTTCGACGGGATTGTCAAAGTCCAGATAGAACTCGCCCATGCGGTTTGCGCGAATGCCGTTTTCAATGCGCGCGTCTGTAATTGGATTTTCCCAAAGATCGCGCATTTTTTGGGGAATTTTACTTTCGTCGCAAAATGCGTTAACACTTAGAATAATGGAGAACAAAATGGAAAACTTTTTCATAAATCTATTATATTTTTTATATTTTGCTTGTCAATAATGCATATTTTTATTTTGCGCACCCGACTTGCATAGACGGACAATAAAAAAACTCCGGCTGGATTACCCCGGAGTTTTCAAAAAATATCAAAACAGCCTTCTTCGTTTTGCAAAGAGCAGCGGAATTGTCGCCAAAGCGAATATTGCCGATATTAACGATGGTTCAGGAACGTTCGTAAAAGAGACATTCATGGAAGTATTTCCGAATACGGCCTCCCATTTAATCCCATCATAAATCCCGTTAAGAACAGTTCCTTCTATGGAGCTTCCCTCCGCGTAGGTAATGGCGTCGCTGAGGATAAAACTGCCGGTCTCGGAGGACTGTATTAGTTCGGACATCGAATTTGCGTCAAATATAAATTCCATTGAAATATTTTCGCCTGTTTTTGAAAGAGTCCCGTCAAAGGCTATTTTATCATAGGACGACTCATTTTCGATATCTATGACAATCTTTCCATTGCTCCACTCTCCATTTGCGAATAAAACATTGCCCACATCTGATCCGCCCGCTTCATTGGAAATTGCGCTAAATACCGCATTTTTTCCGAAAATCGACAGTTTGCCGCCCTTCATTCCGCCGTACATTCCGATGTCGAGCCTGCCGTTTGAAACCGTTATATCGTTTATGTCGGAGTCTCCAATGTCGGTGTGGTTCTGGCTGTATGTTGGAGTGATTTTACTGAATCTGATTATCTGTGCGCCGTTGTCGGTGGCGGCGTCCATTATTATATTGAACTTAGAGTTTCCGCCGTAGCTCTGCCCATACATTACGAGGGCGTCCTGCTTTGACTCATTGGCGAGCACAAGGTTTACTGTAAGCCCGCTTTTTGTTATGTTAAGCCTGGTGTCAGTTCCGCTTATCCCGCCGATTGTCCTTGTATATGTGCCCGATTCCCTCTCTCCCGCGAGCGACCATCTCGCGCCGTCAATGCGCATTACGCCCTTCACTGAGAAGTCGGTCATACCGGTGGAAAAATTTAGATAGCCACTGTTTAGCGAATTTATTGTAAAGTCTCCGCCCACCGTAAACGATGCGCCGCTTTCGGAGGCCATATTAAATGACAGCCAATTCCCGTTTTTTGTGTAGTCTATTACTACATTTCCTCTGACGTTTATCGCGGAATCCTTTCCCATTCGCATGTAGGTGAACAATTCTGCGCTTCCCTGAGACACGAGCAGGCTCATGTTGAGATTGCCGGAAATATTCATTGTTGCGGAGTCGGCGATAGAGGATAGGTCGGCGCTTGTATCGATGCCTGAAATTTTCCATTCGAGATTTCCCAATGTCAGATCGGATCCGATATATGCTGTTGCTGATGTCCCGTCGCAGACGACTATGCCGTTGTTGCTCGAGCTTAGGTTTCCGGCAAACTGCTCGGTTTTTGATGCGTCGGTAAACCAATTTGAGCTTGCGCTTAAGTCGAGTTTCCCGGATTGCGAATTTACGTCTTTAAAATATAGATCCTGAGCCGTTGCGGAGTTTGATAATATAGAAAATGCAATTGCAATTACTGCAATGCTTCTGAATTTTTTGCCATTCTGAGATATGCCAAATTTCATCATATTTTTTTATGTTTAGTAATTCGTAGAAGCACAGCAAGTTTTTTCGTAAGTGGATTAAATCTTTAAGTGACGCACTTGCGCAACTTATGAATGTTTTCCCGATTATTTTCTCGCGTATTGACAGTTGTAGATATGCCCTTGCTTTTATAAATATTCGGTTTTGCGAAAAAGCGCGCGCGATATATTGCACCAGTTTTCCGCATAGGAAAAATGGGCAAATCAAGTGGCGGACACTTTCTGCGCGCCTTGCTTTGGCGCGGATTACCGCGCCTCGGCTACTTTTGACGATTCAATCCTAATCTTCCCGATGATTCCCGATTCGGGCGCGGGGTAGGGCCATGTGCTTTTCTTGCCGATTGAAATATCGGGATAGTGGGTTTGCATCGCGTTGGAAGATGTTATGCGCTCCTGCTTTTTCAGAGAAGAGTCGTACAGGCATCTGTTGACCCATGTGTTGGCAACCTGAACTGCCAGTGTATTTTTTCCCTCTTTGGCGGCGGAGGTTATGTCGAGCTCGTATGGAGGCTTCCACAATGTGCCGACTTCAACTCCGTTTACAAGAACTCTCGCAACATCTTTGATGTCGTCGAATTTTAGCGCGAGTTTTTCGCCTGGCGTTTTTTCGGGGATTTCAAATTCGGCCGAGTATTCGGCGATGCCTGAAAAATTCGCAATCCCCTTGTCGCCGGACTTTGTCCACGATTCAAGCTTTTTGAAAATTGCCTGTTCCGGCGCGCCGCGCCCGCTCTGGAATTTCACTTTGTACGGCGGCTTTACGTCTATTGATTTCCAGCTTCCGTTTGCGGAGAAAACGCTCTTTTTGCCGTCGGCTCCAATCGCCTCTATTTCGCCTGCGCCGAAGAATTCCGCGGAGGCTCTTCCGTCGCGCGACAGCATTATGTTTGGCGCGCGTTTTTGGCTTTCGCCTTCAATAAAATATTTTTCCGCGGATTCCGCGTCCAGAGGCCTATTGCAAGTTTTATAAAAACTTATCGTTCCGTCGAATTTTTCAGATGCGCTGTTCGGCATCACGGGAATTCTCTTTGACTTTTTGCCTTCGGCAACTTTGCGCCCGTTGAGATATAGCGTGGGAGTCCCGTCTTTATATGATACGCATATTTTCGATTTCTCGGGGACATTGCCGTTGTAAACGAGCACTGAATTTATCAGGTGGTCGCCGTGCTCGAATACTGCTATCGAGTTCTTGCCCACGCTCACGCCTGTCCCGACATATTCCGCCCCCCTTGCATGGTGTTCTCCGCGCGGGGCTACGGCGAAGTTTTCGTTGTCGGTCCGCAGGTATCCGTCTGGCTTTTGCGCCGTTATCGGCCTGTTGCGCGAGGGTGTGGCTTCCAGCAATATTGAAAAATTGCTTGTCCCGGCGTTCTTGGAGGCAATCGGAAATACTTTTTCACCGTTTATCTTGACTTCCGCAAACGGCTTTGGCGCGTCCGGATCATTTCTGAAAACGACGAATACAGTAGAATGCTTCGGAAGGTTGAGAGGCACGAGCGTGCGCGAACCGTTTTGAACGGCCGCCGCCGCGAGAGATTCCGTCCCGTCGTACGGATTCCATATCCGTACCGACTTCCCTGCGGTGTCGAAAGAGCACTCGAAGGTTTTGTCTTTCCCGGAGGCGTTTAAAACCCAGTACCATACGCTTCCGTCGGCGTGGAGCCTTTTTGTCGAAAGAATCTTTTTAACGGGGCCAGCGGCGTCGTAGAAAAGCGCGGGAGGCTCTATGCCTTCCTCCTTGCAGGCTTCAAACGCGGAATAGTTCGCGTAGATTTTGCCCTTGCCGATTTTCACAATTTTCTTTTCTCCTCCAGCAAAAAGCTCGGCGTTGAGCTTTTCCCACTCGGCTTTGGCGGAGTCGCCGCCTGTGAGTGTTTCGTACTTACCTATCGAGCTTCCGCATACTGCGGCGCCCTCTTCAACAAGCCGCTTTACGGCGCGGAGGGTTTCGAGCTTCATGAACCTTCCCGGAGTCAGCACGAGCATATCGTAGCGCATGGAGCCGGGGCTCAGCAGCTTTCCGTTTTCCACCTTTAAAAATTCGCGCGCGCCGTCGCCGTTTATAATGTCGTACTCCACATTTTCGGGAAGGTATAGGCTCCTTTTAAATGCCGGAATAGTGTCGGAATATAGATTTAATATTTTGGCTCCGCTTCGCCCGCTTTGGTTCATATATTGCACGCGCGAAATATATTTAAAAAACGGTTTTGCAAGCGGCCACCATGTTATCTTGCGGTTTATCGGCGTGCCCCAAGGGCTTATCTGCCAGCCGGGCACGCTTTCGTCGGGCTGGTGGGTGTACGAGTGGAATACTACCGTGTTGTATCCGCCGCGCAGTATCCTTTCGAGAGTGCCTTTTATCGAAAGCGGGGTGTCGGACCAGTTGCCAACGTACGCGGTTAGAGATTCGCACGTCACGAGCCTCTTGCCGTAAAATCTCCCGGCAGAGACCGCTTCGTCGCCCACTCCGTTAAAGCCGACATATCCGTCGCCGTCGCGCGCGACTGCATTGGGGTCGCGCATCGGATTCCATTGTTCATGCTGGGGAATGTCGGCGAGCCTGAAATTGTTTAGAGGGTCGCATATGGCCGTATTTGTCACGGGCTCGAGCTCGTACGACATGGATTCGGAGCGTATGCGCTCGCCGAGCCTGCCGAAAAAGTTTTTCATTATGGCTACGGATACGGCCCTTCTGAAATCCGACAAAAAGTTGTCGGAGCTCTCCGCACCTTCAACGCACGCGCCAAAGAAAACAGGCGACCACTTTAAAATGTCGTATCCGGTTATGTCTTCAAACATTTTTTCAAAGCCCTCTGTCCACGTCTGCTGTTTGCATTCCCAAGAGTCGGTCTCGACGTACTTGAAAGTCTTGCCCTTTTCGGCGCCTGAGGCTTCGAGCATTTTTTTGATGTAGGAGTCGAAGTGCATATCGGCGGCGCGGCTGCTCATCTTGTCGATTTCAAAGCCGGCGCCGTATTTTGTGCACGGGTGGACTCTCATACCGGTAGTCGTGTATCCAAGCCGCGCGACTTCCCATTTCCCCGCGGGCAGCGATATTTTTATAGAGCCGTTTGCGTCGGGTTTCGGCGTCGCCATTACTTTTACTTCCGAGAGTTTAACTATCGACTCCTTCTTGACGTCAAATTTTCCCGTAGGCGGTATATCTGTTCTTGAATGCTCGATAAGCGCCGCCTTTACCGCATGCTGCGGAATTTGGCTGGCGTTAGCGGGCACCGACCCGTCGGGAATTAACTCCATTTCTATGATTCCCATATTCGGTTCGGCGTTGGAGCTTTTGTCGTCTCTTGAAAGCCTCCAGTATTTTGCGCTGCGCTCTTTAAATTTCGCGCTGCCAACGGGCGACATTCCAAATTTCAATTCTCCCGCCTTTTCAAAATTTTTCCCGTCGTTCGAGGTTTCTATTATAATATTGGGCGGGAATCTGTACGCCATTTTTGTCTCGACATAAATGCTTCCGGCGCGGAAAGGCTCGGAAAATTCCAGTACGGCGCCATACCCCAAGCCGCGTTTTTTTGCGGATATCTTAAAAATGGTATCGCGGTTTGCGTCGAACATTGCGGGGATTTCGCTTTCCAGAGCAACTGAAGAATTGTCGTTTGCGGGCGTTATCTTTGCAATCTTGTCGGCGGCCTCGGGCTTGGCGGGGCGGCGCGCAGGATAGGCGATAACGGCAATGTCGCGGTAAAAGTTGTATTTGGACGGCGGCTGTTCAATCTCGATTTCCCCGCCGTCGGAGCGCTTCAGAACCCAGGTCATCGCCTTCATCGAATCCTCGATTCCAACCCACGGCCCTCCGCATTCCGACCAGCCGTCGCAGTTGTGTATGCCTATTTCAATTCCATATTCCTTAGCTTTTGAAACTACGTACGAGAATGTCTCGAACCATTCGGGGGAATTGAACTTTATTTGCCCCTCTTTTCCCCCGCCGAGCGAAAATATTATCGCGGCTCCATATCCCTTGTCTGCCATTTCCTTCAAGTCGGCGTCGATTCCCTCTCGCGTGACGTTGCCGTTAACCCAGTGCCACCAAGTTTGCGGGCGGGCGGACGGCGGGGGAGTCTTAAAAAGCTCCGGCGTCGGGGAATATTCCGAACGGTCCGGATAGTGGTTCGTATATTTATAAAAATCACCGTCTGCTGAGGCTGCATATTGCAGGGCTGCGGTTGCGGACAACAGGATAATTGAGCGTATTTTATTAGTCATTTTATATATTAAATATTTTGTGCGCCGACAAAGAATCTGTATTTGTCGGCCCTGTAATTTGAGAATTCTATTTCCGCGACTTCCCCGCTTTTGCAGAGAGCCGCCCCAGCGAGCGTGATTAGCGCGGTCGCTCCCGGCCCGAAAAGTTCCCCGCCGTCGGCGGAATCGGATACGACGGCGGAAATGTCGCGGACTACTTCGGCGATTTTATTTTTTGATTTTTTGGAGTACAGGCGCGCGGAAATCTCAGCGGGTTTTATTTCCACTGCTTCCGGGAATGCGGACAGGGAAAAATATTTTGTCTCGTCTTTTAACAGGGTGTCGTCGGCATAGCGCAGGCACCTTATTTTTAGGGCGTCGGAATCTATTGAGTAGGTTTTATGGCCTATGTTTGCATGCACTCCGCCGCGGACGATTTTTTTCTCGACGACCTTTATTTTCGGACGGTACCCGTCGCGCTCGAGATTTTCGGAGAAGTTCCCGAGGATTGCCTCGAAAGAGCCGAGCTCCCTGACGAGCCTCTTGCCGGGGGGCGTTTCGGAGACGAAAGTTCCGCTACCCCTAACTTTCCTGACCCAGCCGCTGTTTTTGAGCTCTAAAAGCGTGCGGCGGGCTGTCGTATTGCTTACGCCGAACTTTGCTATGAGCTCGTTTTCGGAGGGAATCCTATCGCCCGCCGACAGTTTCCCCGACTCTATAAGGCCGGTTATCCAGTTGTACAGCTCCGCGTATTTGGGCGTGCGCGCGGCGGACTTGCGGGCTTTACTCAAGCGGGCTATACTCGTGCTCATATTTCAAATTATTTTGAAGATTCCCTTAATTGTCATCAAAAAAAAACCGCCAAAGGTGGCAGTTTTTTTTGCCTTAACATAAAGTGGTCCGTCAAATCGCGGATATGCTCTTAGTTAAAGAGATCTTTGAGGGCGCTTTCGACTGATTTTTTCAGGTCTTTTGCGGCTCCTTCCGTGGCGTTGGCGGCGTCGTTGCCAACGTCTTTGCCTAATTGCAAACCTTCCTTTGCGAGCTCGGCGGCGACTTCAACTGTCACTTGCTTTGCGAGTTTGCCCATTATTTCAACCGTAAGCTGGGTTGGGGTCAAGCCCTCGCCGTTGTTGTCGAGGTTTTCCACTGTGAAGCTTGGCAGCTTTATGTTTATTATTTTGCCGTTTACGCTGACCTTGACGTCTCCGTCCAAAAACACGAGCTTGCCGAGGATAATTTTATAGGGCTCAGAGGGTGTTTCCTCCGCGGCTTGCTGTTTTTTCTGCTCTTGCTTTTCCTGTGTCCCGACAAGTAGCTTTACGATGTCGTTTAGGTTGTTGTCGGGCGACGATACAAATTTTGCAAGACCGCTTTGGGTTTTCATATCGTATGATATTTTAAGCCCCTCAATTTTTACTTCCTCCACTTTTATGAGCTTTTTAGAGAGGACGTCGCCTAAGCCAATGTCGGCGTCAACAAACGCGTTCTTAAATTCTATTGCGTTTCCCTTAGGATATTCCGGAGGATTGGTTATATAAAAGTTCTTTACGTCGAACTTTTGATCTGTGACGCTAATGGATACGGAGCTTACGCCGGCGTCTATTCCGGTTCCGTTAGTTATTGTTTTTAGCGCGTAGTCGGCAATATAGCTTAAGCCGAAATAGCCTATTACCGCAACTATGATTAGCGCAAGCACGGCAAGTTTTACGAGCGAAAATATACAACCGCCGCGGCGGCATGCCGACATTCCAGAAATTTTTTCTCCATTCATAATAATACAGTATCGCGGTTTTAGATTATCTTTTCAAGATTTTTAAAGCAAAACTTGAAAAAGCTCCGCAAATGTGAATTTAATATCCTCCGTATGAAAATAAGAAGTTTCAAGGGACTCACCCCGGCCAAAGGCAAAGCGGAAGCCATAGCAAGCCTTCCCTACGATGTGGTGAACTATCAACAGGCATGCGAGCAGGCCGAGGGACGGCCGCTCAGCTTTATGAGGGTTGTTCGCTCTGAAATAGAGCTGCCCGAGGGCACGGATCCGTACTCCGACGCCGTCTATGCACATGCAAAAGAAAACTTCGAGCGCTTGATAGCAAATGGCGACCTCGTCCGCGAACCGGAAAACTGCATGTATCTTTACAGGCAGGAAATGGGCGGGCACTCCCAGACGGGGCTCGTCGCGACCTTCTCCGCCGAGGACTACGATTCCGACGTTATAAAAAAGCACGAAAAAACCCGCGCCGCCAAGGAGAACGACCGCTACCGCCTGACCAAAACCCTGCGCGCCAATACGGGCCCCGTATTTTTGACAGTTAAGGACGGCACTGCCCTCGACAAGATAATCGCCGAAAAGGACGACGCCGACGCCATATTCGACTTTGTCGCAAGCGACGGCATCCGCCATACGGGCTGGAAAATATCCGACCCCGAAGAGCTCGCAAAAATAAAGGAGATCTTCGATAAAATCCCGTGCGCATACGTCGCCGACGGGCACCACCGCAGCGCGAGCAATGCCCGCTGCGCGCGCGATTTAAAGGCCGAAAACCCAAACCATACCGGAGACGAGGACTACAACTGGTTTTTGTCCGTTGTATTCCCCGCCGGCCAGCTGAAAATTCTGCCCTACAACCGCGTAGTGCGCGATTTGGCAGGAATGGACGAATCCGAGTTCCTCGAGAAACTCTCCAAGGTGTGCACCGTCACCCAGAGTGGCGAGAAATCCCCGCCGGCCCCAAATTTTGTGGATATGTACCTCGGCAAAAAATGGTACACGCTGAAATTTGAAAATACGTCGTCACTCGGCGCTGTCGAAGGACTCGACGTGTCGCTTTTGCAGGACAGGGTGCTGTCGCCGATTCTAAAAATAGGCGATCCGCGCACGGACGAAAGGATAGATTTTGTCGGCGGCATAAGGGGAACCGGCGAGCTTGAAAAACTCGTGGACTCCGGAAAGTTCGCCGTGGCGTTTTCGATGTATCCAACGACGGTTGCGCAGCTCATGGACATTGCCGATGCGGGCGAAATAATGCCCCCAAAAAGCACTTGGTTTGAGCCGAAACTGCGCTCTGGGCTGTTCGTGCACACCTTCTAACTCAGATGCCGGACTTCTCCGAAAGCGTTCCGATTTTGCTGCCTGCCCCAAAGTCTGTCAAATGGGGCGGCGGCTTTTTGCCGTGGGAAAAGGCTGAGTTTAGGATAGACTCCGCGGGACTGCCTGTTGGAGACTTCCTAACCATAGAATACCCCGGCGGAATGCCCGCGCAGAACTATGAAATATCGGTCTCTGAAAGCGGAATAAGCGTAAGGGCAGGCTCCGAAAAAGGCGCGAGGCTCGCGCTTCAAACCCTCAGGCAAATCGGAATGCAGTCCGACAAAAGAGGGTTTAGGTTTGTGGAGATATCCGATGCTCCGGACTTGGAAGTGCGCGGGTTTATGCTAGACATAAGCAGGTGCAAAGTGCCAAAGCTTGGCGAGCTTGCAAAGCTTGTGGATATGCTCGCGCTATTTAAATACAACAGGCTCGAACTTTATACGGAGCACACTTTCGCGTTTGAGGGGCACGAGCTCGTATGGGCAGACGCGTCCCCGCTGACGGCGGCGGCTGTGCGCAAGCTCGGCGAAATATGCGCAAGCGCGGGTATAGAGCTCGTCCCGAACATGAACGGGCTCGGACACATGGAAAGGTGGCTTAGGTATCCGAAATACGCGCATCTTGCGGAGAGCAAGGCGCCGTTTGTGGATCCGCTCGGCACTGTCCGCAAATATCCCACGACACTCTATCCGGACGTAAATGCGCTCGACTTTATGGATTCTCTCTACGCCCAGTTTTTGCCAAATTTTGAGAGCGAAAACTTTAATATTGGCGGAGACGAACCGTGGGAGCTTGGCATGGGGCGCAGCAAGGCGCAGTGCGAAGCCGAAGGCGGAAAATACGGCATTTACATACGCCATATTCTCGGGCTCAGGGAGAGGGCTGCAAAGTACGGCAAAAAGGTCTGCTTTTGGGCGGACGTGCTCATGCAAAGCCCGAAATATTCAGAACAGCTTCCCGAGGATATGACGCCAATCCTATGGGGGTATTACCTCGACCACCCTTACGAGCAGCAGTGCTCATACATGGAGAGCTTGGGGCGAAAATATCTCGTCGCCCCCGGAACGAGCACATGGAACTCCTTCGGCTCGCGGTGGGACTGCGCTTATGAAAACATAAAAACCGCGTGCGATTGCGCCAAGAAGCACGGCGCCGAGGGAATGATTCTCACCCAGTGGGGCGACGGCGGAAATCACCAGCCGTGGTGCGCGATGTACCCCGCATTGGTGCTCGGAGGCGCGGCATCTTGGGGAAGCTGTCCGTCGGTGGAGACTGTATGCGAGGCGCTCGACAGATTTGTGTTTATCGACGGCACAGGCAATTTCTCGAGGGCGCTGTGCATGCTCGGGCGGGCAGATCCCGTGATGAAGCTTTTTTGCTTTTACCACAAAATATTTTTTGCGGCGCCCGAAGACGCAAAAAAACTTTCGGCTGAATGCGGCTACGATTTCTCCGCTATAGAGGGAGCTGCGGACTTCGCCTTGGCGCTATCCGAGAGTTCGTCGCCCGCGTGCCGCGACGGCGAGCTTTGCAAAACCGAGCTTTCGTTGGGGGTAGAAATGATAAAATGGGCAATGCGCAAAGCCCGCGGAGACTTTTCTACCGAGACGGATTCCCAGCAGAGAGATTTAAAGATAATAGTGTCGAGGTACGAAAATATATGGCTTGAGCGCGCGGCGGTTGGCGGACTATGCGAATCCGCCGGAAGAATCCGCGCCATAAGACCCGACATATTCGCGTGAGGATATGGACATTTCAATAATAGTTGCATATATCGTAGCCTGCGCGGCTCTCGTGTTTATGCCTGGCCCGGACATACTTTTTGTGATAACCGAAAGCCTTGCAAAAGGAACGCGCACCGGCATTACGCTCGCGTGCGGTTTATGTTCTGGGGTCATAGTGCACACGTGCCTGTGCGTAAGCGGAGTGGCGATTGCCATTGCGGCGAGCCCAGCGGCGTTCTCGGCGGTAAGGCTCGCTGGGGCGGCGTATTTGCTTTGGCTCGCGCGCGGTGCGTGGCTTGAAAAAATATCGCGCGAGACGATTGACGCCGACTTCAAGAGCGGCGGGAGCGGGCTCGCTGGAAGGCGCATTTTTGCGCGCGGATTCATAATGAATGTGTCCAATCCAAAAGTGATAATATTTTTTCTTTCGTTTATTCCGCAGTTTATAACCCCCGGGGGGTTACCGGTGTGGATTCAGACCGCCGTGTTGGGGTTGCTCTTTATGCTTACGGCACTTCCGCTTTTGTCGTTGGTTGCGGTACTCGCAGCAAAGTTCGCGGAGCTGTTGAGATCGAAGAAATTTTGGGTCTTTATGAAATACGCGCGCGTTTTCGTGTTTGCGGCAGTCGGCCTTTCAATGGTTGCGGAAACAGTAATTGAAGCTGTCGGATAGGGGGAATTTTCCCTTGCTGGCCCATTTTGATTTAAAAAAACTTTACATTTACCGGACGAAATCCAGTATTATCTGACTTTTAGGGCGGATTTTTCTTACAAAAATAAAATATCCGCCGAAAGGAAAACAATCATGAATGAAGACCTACTGAAAATAAGACACAGCGCCTCGCACGTTTTGGCGACGGCCGTATTGCGCCTTTTCCCCGACGCAAAGCTCGATATCGGTCCGGCGACCGAAAACGGCTTCTATTACGATTTTGATTTGGAGCACAAGTTCACAAGCGAAGACCTCGCAAAAATCGAGGCCGAGATGAAAAAAATCATCTCCGAGAACCAAAAATTTGAGAGAATAGAGCTAGACCGCGCCGCCGCCGAAAAGGCCATAAGAGATTCGGGGCAGGAGGAATTTAAACTCGGAAGGCTCGCGGACATTCCCGAGGGCGAAAAGATTACGATGTACCGCAACGGCGAATTTTGCGACCTTTGCGCAGGCCCGCACGTTGACTGCACCGGCCGCATAAAGGCGTTTAAACTTCTTTCAGTTGCGGGGGCATACCACCGCGGAGACGAAAAAAACAAGCAGCTCCAGCGCATATACGGAACGGCTTTCGCCTCCAAAGAGGAGCTCGAAAACTACTTAAAGCAAATGGAGGAGGCGAAACTGCGCGACCACCGCAAGCTCGGCAAGGAGCTCGGGCTTTTCACGATAGTTGACAGGGTCGGGCAGGGGCTTATCTTGTGGAAGCCGAAGGGCGCGATACTCCGCCAGAGCTTGCAGGACTTTATTCTCGAACTTTTGCGCAAGCAGGGCTACCAACAGGTTTTCACTCCCCACATCGGAAAGCTCGGGCTCTTCCGCACGAGCGGCCACTTCCCGTATTACAAAGACTCACAGTTCGTGCCTATTGTAGAGAGGGAGGATTTGGCGAAAATGGCGGCGGAGCACCTCGACGTTGCGGAATTTGAAAAGAAAATCGAGTCGGGCGACGTTGAGGGATTTTTGCTCAAACCCATGAACTGCCCGTTCCATGTGGAGATATTTAAGAGCGACCCGCATTCATACCGCGATCTTCCTGTAAGGCTCGCAGAATTTGGCAATGTTTACAGATGGGAACAGTCGGGCGAACTCAACGGCATGACGCGCGTGCGCGGCTTCACCCAAGACGACGCCCATATCTTCTGCACCCCCGAACAGCTCGACTCCGAGATACAGGGCTGCCTGGACTTGGTAAAGGCGGTGTTCAAGACGATAGGCATGAACGAATACCGCGTGAGAATTTCCCTGCGCGATCCCGCAAGCGACAAATACGTCGGCGACGAGGAGAATTGGGAAAAGAGCGAGGCCGCAATCCGCAAGGCCGCGCGCGGGCTCGGTGTTCCGTTTACTGAGGAGATAGGTGAGGCGGCTTTCTACGGGCCGAAAATCGACTTTGTCGTAAAAGACGTTATCGGCCGCGAGTGGCAGCTTGGCACTGTGCAAGTTGACTACAACCTTCCGGAGCGCTTTGACTTGTCGTACATCGGGCAGGACAACAAGCCGCACCGCCCGATAATGATACACCGCGCGCCGTTCGGCTCTCTCGAACGCTTTACGGGAGTATTGATAGAGCATTTCGCGGGCAACTTCCCGACGTGGCTGGCTCCGGAGCAGGTCAGGATAATTCCGCTCGGCGCGGACGTTATGGATTATGCGGACAAGCTGTACGCAAAATTGCGCGACGACGGAGTGCGCGTAGGCATAGACGCTTCCAACGAAAAACTCGGCGCAAAAATCCGCAAGGCAGAAACCGAGAGGGTTCCGCATATGTTTGTGGTCGGCCGCAAAGAGGCTGAGGCGGGAGCGGTGTCTGTGAGAAGCAGAATACGCAAAGAGTTCGAGGGAGTAAGAAGCGCGGACGAGGCTGAGGCGCTGATATTGGAGGACGCCCGCAAGCGCGTACTTCCCGACGGATTTGGCGAATAGTTTTGCGCGCCCTGTTTTTATTGAATATGCCGCGGCTTGGAATGTTTTTCGGGCTGCGGCATTTTTTTGTATTTTCTTGGGCGTTTTAAAAAGTGTATTGCAAGTGTTAAATATGCGCGCTTTCGCGGCGCGGATAGGCGGCGGGAGCGGTGTCTGTGAGAAGCAGAATACGCAAAGAGTTTGAGGGAGCAAAAAGCGCGGACGGGGCAGAGGCGCTGATATTGGAGGACGCCCGCAAGCGCGTGCTTCCCGACGGATTTTTTCTTATAATACTTATTGCGAACGCGGAAATTTTTAAAAGTTTGTGATGCTTTTTTGGGGGGGGCGTATTTGCAAGCTGCATTGTTTTAGGTGAAATTGCGCGGCTAATTTTTGCGTGGGCTTTTTGGCGGATTTTAAGCGCCCGCAATTTATCTCCAAAAAATAGGCTTTCTGCTTTTTGGCTAAAATTTCCACTTTCCCATAGGCTTTGTAAAGCGCGAAAAAGTTTATCAAACGTCCAAAATTCGTTTTTTATTTTCCCAATAACAGTAGAACAATGCGCTCATTTTGCGGATTATCGGCTTAAAATGTCCGGCGCGTTTTTAGCAAATCGTCAAAGAAAATATTGACGAAAGCGCGAATTAGCATAAGCTTTTTCGCTTATGAAAAAGTTTTTATTTTGCTTGCTTGCTTCACTTTTAACTTTAACCGGATTCGCCCAAAAAGATCCTTTTGTAGGGTTTTATCAGGGCGAGATTATCGGCGCCAAGGGCTATCCGCTCGGCAACTTTCCGGACTTGTTCGCTGAAGTTTACAGGGGCCCCAACGGGTATAGGCTGAAACTGCTTTCGCAGATTATGGCGCGCGCCGAGCCGCACACGATTGTCGATTCTCTCTCCGCGGAAAACAACGAGATAATTTTAAAAGACGCGGGAAATCTAAAACTCAACGGCAAGATAACCCCCCAGAAAATCGACGCCGATGTGACTTACAACGGCAAGCCCGCAAAAATTTCCCTGAAAAGGATGAATATCGTCCCCCCGACTCTCGGAAAAAAGCCGCCGATGGGCGCGATAGTTCTCTTTGACGGAAAAGACTTGTCCGCATTTGAGCGCACTGCCGGCGAAGGCCCCGCGCACTGGCAGATAAAGGACGGCGCAATGATTGTCACGGGCGGCGGAAAGGATAAAAACGGAAAGCACTTGAACGGAACTATCCGCACGAAGCAGTCGTTTGACGCTATACGCCTTCATCTCGAATTTAAAACTCCGGCAGAGTACGGTGTGGCGCGCACACAGGGCAGGGGAAATTCCGGCGTAATTTTCGGGCCCTATGAAGTGCAAGTTCTCGACTCCTTCGGAGCCGAGGGTTATTGGGACGAATGTGGCTCCATATACCGCATGCATCCTCCGTATGTAAACGCCTCTCTCGAACCCGAAGCTTGGCAGACCTACGATATCGAATACCATCCCGCAAAATTCGACGGCGACAATCTTGTTGAATACCCGAAATTCACGGTTTACCTCAACGGAGTTCTCGTTCAAAAGGATACGCCGGTATATTCTTGCACGAGCATCGGCCCGCGCAGCTTCGCAAACTTTAAGCACCCCAGAAACGGAATAAAGCTCAACCTGCAAGACCACTCCAACAAGGTTGCTTACAGAAACATCTGGGTTCAGCCGCTCTGATTTTTAAACTGAAATTTTTTTCTTATAGCGGAGGCGCATGGTCGCCTCCGTTTTTTTTGCGGCTTGCTTTATTTGAAAATTCCCGAATTGTGCGGATGTTAAAAATTTCAGGGCCCCGCAAAATTTTATCGGGATAAATTTATTTAGCACGCTGTACTTTGTACAGCGCCCGCGTAAAACGGCATTTCAGCGCGCCGCTTATGTGGCAATCTCTCGCCTGTAATAGACTTAATAAAAGCGCAAAACCAATACGGATTTTCCGCAGTCCAAAAAAAGCCCGAAGCTGAAAACTTCGGGCTTTTTTGCAGAATCCTTTTATTTTTTTGGCTGCTTGATTTCAATAACGTCGTGCGGAGCGGATTCGCGCTGGCCTGCGCCTGTCACGCGTATGTACCTTGCGTTCGCCCTCAATGCCGGCAGATCCGCCGCGCCGAGATACCCCATGCCGCTTTGTATTCCGCCTACAAACTGCATCAAAACACTGTCGAGCGACATAGAGACCTCTTTGAGTGCCTCGACGCCTTCGGCGGTAATTTTGTCGCTTTTTACCTTGAAATCGTGCCCGTATCTCGCGGCGCTGCCTGCCTTCATTGCGGAAAGGCTTCCCATGCCGCGGTACTGCTTGTACATCTTGCCGTTTATTTCCATGACCTGTCCGGGCGCCTCTGGGCAGCCTGCCAACAGCCCGCCGCATATCATGGCGTCGGCGAGGGTGAGCGCCTTTACCATGTCGCCGCTCTTGGTTATGCCGCCGTCGGCAATCGTGCGCACGCCGAGTTTTCTCGCCTGCTTTGAGCAAACGTAGAGCGCCGTAAGCTGCGGAATGCCGACGCCCGCCACCATGCGCGTTGTGCAAATCGAGCCCGGCCCCTGTCCGATTTTTATTGCGTCCGCGCCGCATTCTGCGAGGTATTCTACCCCTGCGGCGTTCGTCACATTCCCTCCGATTATCGTAATTTCCGGGAATGCCTTGCGGATTTCCTTTACGGCTGTTCCAACGCCGAGCGTAAAGCCGTGGGCTGTGGAAACGGCGGCGACGTCGAGCCCCTCGTCCACGAGCTTGCCGACGTGCGATATTATGCTTTCGAGGTCGAGCGAGCCGTCGGGCTTGCGCATTAGCGCAATAGAGGCTCCGCACAAGAGGCGGAACTTTGAGTCGCGGGCGTTTTTCTGGGGTGAGGAGCGCTCGTCGGAGATGCGCTCGATATCGCTTAAAGTAAAGAGCCCGCGAAGCTTATCGTCGGAATCCACCACAAGGAGCTTATGCACGCCGAAGTGCTTGTCGAAAAATGCGTCGGCTACTGCTATGGGATCGGAGCCTAGGTCCTTCTGGTCGACAGTGAAGACGTCTTTGCGGGGGGTCATAGCGCGCGAAACGGGAAGGGCGGCGTAGCGGTCCTTTACAATGCTTCCGGGCAGAAGTCCCACGAGCTTGTTTGATGAGTCAACAACGGGGAAGGTTCTGAACCTAAAATTCTTATCTGCTACAAGTTTTAGGACATCGCCGATATGCATTTCAGGCGATACTTTTATCGGCTCCTGTATCAGCCCGTGTATGTAATTTTTTACGCGAGCGACCTCGACTTGCTGCTCCTTTTGCGACATATTGCAATGTATCAGCCCAAGGCCGCCATTGAGCGCCATTCCTATCGCCATCTGCGACTCCGTGACAGTATCCATGTCCGAGGAAATTATGGGAAGCGCCAGCGATACTTTATCTGAAATTGAAGTGTCCAGGCGCGTCTGGCGCGGTAAAATATCGGAGTATTGCGTCGCGAGCGACACGTCGTCGTAAGTTAAACCGAATGCCGCGTTTTGGGCGAAAAACGCGTCGGCGTTAAGAAAGAATGTTTCGTCAATGCTATTGTTCATAATCGGTGGATTTTCCCCTACGTGGGTTAGACTCAATTTGAGGGGTTGTCAAATTTTTTTTTATGGAGTGATGGGGATAGTTTTTAGTTTAGTTCTCTTAGTGATTATTGTAGAATATATTGTGTGATTTAGTTTCCCGTTTATTAGCGTTGTACGCAACTTTTTTGCTCGGTATTCTAAATAATTTAAAAATTTCCCGCAAGTTGGGAGACGGGCCGTCTGCAAATTTTTATAAAAACTTTCGGGCAAAATTTAAATGGCGGGAAGCGCTCTGCGGACTTTAAAGATTCTATTTTCCACAAAAAAATAAATTCTTAAAACGGGGTTCTCTCCGATAAAAGTGCAGTGCCGATTAAGGTTTGGAGTGTTTTGAAGATAGAATTTTTATAAAATCGCCGCACTTGTCAGTCGTTATTGAATCAACCCCCCATTCCACGAATTTCTCCATATCCTTCGGGTTGTTTACGGTCCAGACAGCGACGTACAGCCCGCGGGATTTAAGCGCGCTAATATAGTCTTTGTCGATACCCCAGCATGCAACATCGACTCCGTCTAGGTTTGCAGATTTAACGCGGGCCGCGATTTCATCGGCGGACGGGGTGATTTTTTCTCCGACCTTTTTTGTATTGTACAAAAAGTAGCATTTGTAGCGCGGGTTTCGGGCTTTTGCGTCTTTGAGGGCGTTGAAATCGAATGCTATAAGCGATATTTGCTCTTCGCTAATGCCCGCAGCCTTCCTTTCAGCTTCGAGCTTCTCAAAAAAACCTTTCGGATAGTTTTTTATTTCAAAAAAAATCGATTTCCCCTCGGGAATTGCCGCGAAAACTTCAGCTATAGTCGGTATCCTAACCGGCGATAGATGCCTAAATTTAACTGACGCCAAGTCTATCGAGCGCAAATCGTCCTTGTTAAGCTTCATTAGCGGCTTCTTGATGCCCGCAAGCTTTTCGAGTTCTCCCTGGCCGTGCAGGCATATCATCTCTCCGCATTCGAGAAGGTAGAAGTCGCCCTCGATAAATTTTGCGCCGTTTGCAAATGCGGCCTCAAATGCGGGAATAGAATTTTCGGGCGCCTGTGAATTTTCGCCGCGGTGCGCGACTATATCGGAGCCTTGCGCAGAAATGAGCGCGGCGGCAAAAGTTGCCGCCGCAAAAGATTTTATTTTTACAGATTTTGAATCCATATATTCCTGTACGAAACGGGATTGCCGTGGTCTTGCAGCTCTATCGGCCAATTTGCGAGCTTGTGGCGGTATTTCGCGCCGTGGGCCGGGTGCAGGCGGGTATCGTAATATACGGGGTCGTCGTTGTGGATTCTCACGCCGTTGTGGTAAACGGTAAAGGTCGGGTGGCTTATGAGGCGGTCTCCGTCAAATTTTGCGGGGTGGAACTCGATGTCGTAGGTCTGCCATGCTTCGGGCTCGATGGAGGCGTTTACTTTCGGCGGGTGCTGGCGGTAAATCGAGCCGCAATCGTACCAAGAGCCCTCGCGCCCGAATGAGTTGAGTACCTGAATTTCGTACGGGCCGACGTACACGCCCGAATTTCCGGGGCCCGTCGGTGGAATTTTAAATTCAAGGTGCATTCTGAACGCTCCGAACTTGCCTTTCGAGCGTATTGTGCCGTCGCGCCTTTTGCCGTCAACCATTAGCGGCTTTGAAATCATTTCGCCGTCTTTTAGTTCCCATGCGCATTCGGAGCCGTTATGTGCCTGCACCCATTTTGACATATCTTTGCCGTCAAAAAGCACAACTGCCCCTTCGGGGGCTTCCAGTCCGAGCGTCGGGGATTTTACGTTCATGCGCTTCAAAGACAGCTCGACTTTTTGATTCCCGCCGATAGTGCCCTTTGCCGTGACGGTTTGCGGGGTTATTTCGCCCGTCAAGTTTGCGCCGCTCGTGTTTTTAAGCTCGATTTTCCCGTCTTTTGCGGAGAGATTTGTGGCGCTGCAATGCGATTCCGAGCGCACAAAAATGCCCGAGAGAAGGTCGAATTTATACGTTCCGTCCGCGTTTTTAACAACCCTGCCGTAGACTTCCGGGGAGTCTTGCAGGGGATAGGATTTCGCCCCGGTTATTTTTCCTTCGTAAAAGCCTGCAAACGGGTCTTTTGCGAGTGTTAAGAAAGGAGTTGCGATAAAAATCGCCGCCAATTGTAGAAGTCTTAATTTCATATGCGTTTGTGTGTAGGTTAAAAAAAATGCCGAAGGAAAGAAAAGTCAAGAAAAAGCCCCCTCCATAAATCTGTGCGGGCTATTTTATTTTACCTACTTTCTTCTATGTATTATGTGTTGAAGAAAAAATTTTGTGCTGTCCGCACAGGTATTTATTGCATTAAAAAGGCAAATTTTTTTGCAGTATTTTTCTAATGCAGCTTTCAAAATTTTTATTTTAAGTTTCCGAAAGGCTTTCCCCTAATTTGAATATTTATCCGTATTTTTTTGTTTATTTACTTTAATATACTAAAAATAAATGGGTTATGTATATGTGTTCCCTGGGCGCTTCCCTGGGGGCAAAAATCCGCAAGCACAAAAAAATAAAAAAAATAACTGAAAATTCTTGACAAACCAAATGATTAAACCATTTGGTTAAAAAATTATTTTTTTTCAGATGTCCGAAAAGAATTACATACTCGAACTTTCCGAAGGCAGGTGCGACGACCCAAAAGCGCGCATATTTAAAGCCGCCCTCGAAGAGTTCGGTCTGCGCTCTCTTGCCGGCGCCAGAACGCGGGAAATCGCCGCCAAGGCAAATGTCAACCACGCGGCGATAAGCTACTATTTCGGCGGGAAAAATGAACTATATATGGAGCTCGCACGCCAAATACGGGACTTCATAAAATATATGAACGAGCCGTACTTCAACAGGTTTGCCGATGTCTTGAAATCGGAGGACCCGTTTGAGGCGCGGAAGCTCACGCTCGATTTTTTGCGCACAAAACTCTCCTCAAAAAAAGTTCCGGACTACATTTTGCGCTCCATAATTCTCATAATAACGCGCGAGGAATTGTACCAAACGCAGGTTTTCGAGATATTTATAGACGTATTCCGCGCGGAGCTTGAAATGCTCGCCCACTTGATGTCGATTGCATCTTGCGGGGCGATAAAAGGAGACAAGGCAAGAATCGCAGCCCACATGCTCGTAGGGCAAGTCCACATATTTAACTGTTCCCGCGCGGGATTCCAAAAAGTCGCGGGCTGGGAACACCTCGGGCCGGACAAAACCGGCGAAGTAATAGAGATTATAGGCGAAATATTCGACGAACTAATAAAACGCAACCCAACTTTATAGCTAAAATATATGAAAAATATCAAGACATGGAATGTATTGGCAAAATTATCGGCCTTCGCGCTCGCGGGCGCCGCTTTTATCGCGGTTTCAGGCTGCGGCAAAAAAGCCCCGCAGATGGCCCATTCCGCCCCGGAAGTGCAGGTTTCCAAGCCCATTAAAAAGACCTTTGAAGTTTGGGACGAATATACCGCGAGGGTCGAGCCTCTCGAATTTGTTGAATTGCGCTCGCGCGTGAGCGGCTACCTCGAAAAAATATTCTTTAAAGAGGGCCAGATTGTAAAGGCAGGCGACCTTCTGTTTGTAATCGATCCCCGCCCGTACGAAGCGTCGCTCGCCGCCGCAAAAGCCTCCGTCAAAGAGGTAGAGGCGCGACTTCTGTTGGCCAAGACCAATCTCGAAAGAGCGAAGGATTTGTTGAAATCAAACGCCATTTCCAAAGAAATATACGATACGCGCGAATCAGACGTCCTCAGCACCGAAGCGAGCCTTTTAAACGCGCAGGCCCTCTTGAAAGAGGCTGAACTAAACCTCGAATACACACATATCCGCGCGCCGATATCGGGCAAAGTTTCCCAGCGCTTGGTTGACCCGGGGAACCTTATCACCGCCAATACCACAGTGCTTACGACAATAGTCAACAGCAGCATCGTGCAGGCATATTTTGAAATTAGCGAGCGCGACATGCTCCGTTATCAAAACAGCGGATTGTTTAAAGAAATAGACGTAATAAACCGCAAAGGCCCGCCCGTAGAGATGACCCTCTGGGGCGAAGAACACAAGCCCTTCAAAGGCGAACTTACTTATTTCGACAACCGCATCGGCTCACAGACCGCGAGCCTCACAATGCGCGCCGACATTAAAAATCCCGACCACTACCTCGCGGCAGGCATGTTCGGCAAAATAAAAGTGCGCGGCGGAAAGGCCCAGGAATTTTTAGTCCTTCCCGAAGAAATCATAGGCACCGACCTCATAAACCGCTATGTTTTGGTTGTAAATAAAGACGGGATTGTCGAATACCGCCCGGTAAAAATCGGAAGGCTTTTCGGGAAATACCGCGCGATAGAGGAGGGCGTCACCGAAAACGACGACGTAATATTTGTCGGGCTGCAACGCGCCGCACCCGGGGCGAAAGTCACTCCGCTGCCCTTGGCGCAATCTAAATAACGCAAAACTTTTCGCATAAGATGAAATTCTCGCACTTTTTTATAGACAGGCCCATTTTTGCGGCGGTGATTTCAATTGTAATCACCCTCGTGGGCATAGTCGGCTACGTGCGTTTGCCCGTAACCCAGTACCCGGACGTCGTCCCGCCGTCCATTACCGTGACCGTAAACTATCCGGGGGCGTCTCCGGAAATACTTATGGACACAGCCATCGCGCCGCTCGAACAGGAAATCAACGGCGTCGAAAATATGATGTACATGTCCAGCCAGTGCAACGCCGACGGCTCCGCGACAATCACAGTGACATTTGAAGTCGGGACAAACATCGACACGGCGCAGGTTCTCGTACAGAATAGAATCGCAATCGCAGAGCCGCGACTCCCCGAGGAAGTCCGCAGCATAGGCGTCACCGTCAAAAAGCGCTCGCCCGATATGCTCGTGGTTGCCAACTTGTACTCGCCGGACGGCAGCCGCGACAAGCTGTATCTGACCAACTACGCAATCACCCAGATGAAAGACAGGCTCGCGCGCGTATTCGGCGTGAGCGACATCAACATCTTCGGCGCGCGCGAGTACAGCATGAGAGTTTGGCTAAACCCCGACAGGCTTTCGCACTTCAATATGACGGCTTCGCAAGTCATAGCCTCTCTGCGCGAGCAAAACAAGCAGGTGGCCGCCGGAAAGCTGAACCAGCCCCCCTTCACCAATCCCAACGCCGCCTACGAGCTTATGATAAATACCCAGGGCCGCCTGAAAAGCCCCGAGGAATTTGAAAACATCATAATAAAATACACCGACGACGGCAAAATAGTGCAGTTAAAAGATGTCGCCCGCGTCGAGCTTGGGGCATACACATACTCGGACGAATCCTACCTAAACGGCAAGTCTTCTGTCTCGATTGCAATGTACCAGCTGCCGGGCTCCAACGCGCTCGACACCGCAAACCGCATACACGCAACTCTCGAAGAAATGCGCAAGAATTTCCCCCCGGGAGTCGACTACCACATCGGTCTCGACAACACGACATATATTAGGGACTCCGTCAATGCTGTTTACCATACAATATACGAGGCAATCATATTGGTTGTCATAGTCATGATGGTATTTTTGCAAAATTGGCGGGCGGCCGTAATACCGCTGTTTGCAATACCAGTGTCGCTCATAGGCACGTTTGCGATGATGTCGTTTTTTGGATTTTCCATCAACAATTTGTCGCTATTCGGCTTGGTGCTCGCGATAGGCATTGTCGTTGACGACGCGATTGTCGTCGTCGAAAACGTAGAGCGAAACATGCGCGACGGCTTGGACGCAAAGGAGGCAACAAAAAAGGCGATGACGCAGGTGCAGGGCGCGTTGATTGCAATCGTGCTCGTGCTTTCTAGCGTGTTTGTTCCGACTGCGTTTATCGAGGGCATATCCGGGCAATTCTACCGCCAGTTCGCGCTTACCATTGCAGTTTCAACCATTTTCTCCGGCATAGTTTCGCTCACACTTTCGCCGGCGCTTTGCGCGATTATGCTCCGCCACCACGAAAACCCCGACTTCTTTACAAAAATATGGAATTTCCTGTTCGGATGGTTCTTTAAGGGGTTCAACGCAACTTTCGCGTGGGTGTCGGAAAAATACCGCGGCTTTGTGAAAATCGCGGTGAAGGTGTGGCCGGTTGTCTTAATTTTGTACGCCGGGCTTCTGGCGCTTACGGTGTACCTGTTTGAAATCACTCCAAAAGGCTTTATTCCAAAACAGGATACGGGCTATATTTTCGTGACGCTGCAGCTGCCCGACGGCTTGACATTTGCGCACACCAACGCAGTGCAGCTGAAAATCCAAAAACTTTTATCAAAAATGGACGGCATTGAGGACGTAATGTCCATCGTCGGGCTAAACGGCGCGACTATGGCGAAAACCTCAAACGCGGGCGCGAACTTTATGAAGCTTAAATCCAAGGCCGAGCGCGAAGAGAAGGGCATAACTCTCGACAGCATCATAGGCGGGATATACGGAATGCTCCAAAAAGAAGTCCCCGAAGCCTCCTGCTTTGTCATGACGCCGCCCGCCGTAAACGGTATCGGCATGGGCGGCGACTACAAGCTGATGGTGCAGGATAGAACCTCACACGGCATAAAGGCTGTCGAAAAATACACAAAGTTGATAGCGGCAAAGGCGACGGAGTCTCCCGAGAGCATACTCGCGTTCACCACGTACCGCATATCGTCTCCGCAGCTGTATGTGGATATCGACCGCGAAAGGGCGCAAAAGTTGAGCGTTCCGATAAGCTCGATTTTCGAGACAATGCAGTACAACCTCGGTTCTGTCTATGTCAACGACTTCAACATTCTAAACCGCGTTTACAGGGTTGTCGCCCAGGCTGAGGACACGCAGCGCGGCGATGTTTCCGACATTTACAACCTAAAAGTTCCGAACGTGCGCGGGGTAAATGTTCCGCTCGGATCTGTCGCCAACATCCGCCGCACGATCGGACCGGAAAGTGTCGCGAGATACAATCTGTATCCGGCGGCCGAAGTCACCGGAAACCTCGCGCCAGGATACAGCACGGGGCAGGCAATGGAGGCGATAGAAAAAATCGCGGCCGAGGTTTTGCCTTCCGGCATGGGCATAGAATGGACCGACTTGGCTTTCCAGGAAAAGCGCGTCGGAAATACAGCGACGATAATTTTTGCGATGTGCGTGCTCTTTGTGTACCTCGTACTCGCGGCGCTGTACGAAAGCTGGAGGTTGCCGCTTTCCGTCATACTCGTAGTGCCTCTGGTGCTTCTGTTCGCGATTGCCGGCGTATTGTTGAGGGGCATGGACAACAATATTATGACGCAAATCGGATTTATCGTGCTGATTGGGCTTGCCTGTAAGAACGCAATACTTATAGTAGAATTCGCAAAACAAAGACAGGAAAAGGGCGAGGAAATCGTGTCGAGCGTAAGCAATGCGGCGAAGAACCGTTTGCGTCCGATATTGATGACGTCTTTCGCGTTCATCTTGGGCGTGGTTCCGCTGGCGTTTGCAACGGGTTCGGCGTCTGAATTGCGCCAGGCACTGGGAACGTCGGTATTCTTCGGAATGATAGGCGTCACGCTTCTCGGGCTACTCTTTACGCCGGTATTCTTCTATCTGATTCGGAAAAATTACAAAGTGCAGCAATAATATACATATGAAACAAGGAAAAATCGCAAATGCCGTTTTCACGGTGTCCGCGCTTGCTCTTGCGGGGTGCATGGTGGGCCCCGACTACGTTGAGCCGAGCTTTAAAATTGCGGAAGAAGAGCTGATGAAAGAACACTTCTCCCGCGACGAAGGCCTGTGGAAGACGGCGCTTCCCGCAGATTCTTTGCCCAAGGGCGACTGGTGGAAAGTATTCAACGACAAGACTCTCGATTCTCTATTAAAACAGTGCCGCGAGAACAGCCCCGACTTGAAGGCTGCCTTCTGGCGCGTGGAACAAGCCCGCGAAACAGCTCTTATGGACCAGAGCGACCTGTATCCGCAGCTTAACGGAAACGCCTCATATTCGCGCACTGGCACTTCAAGAAATGCCAGGAGCTATTCTGGCACTTACGACAACTGGGCGGCAGGCTTTGGAATCACTTGGGATCTCGACCTCTTCGGAAGAATCCGCAGCATAATAGAATCCGACGTAGCCGAAGCGCAGGCGTCGCTCGACGAATACGAAAACTTAATGCTTTTGATGCAGGCGCAAGTTGCCACGCTCTATTTTACCATAAGGCAGTATTCGTCTGAAATAGAGCTGCTTGAACGCACAGTAAAGGTCCGCAAAGACCAGACACAGTACGTCGCCCGCCGCTTGAAGTACGGCGAAGCGAACGATGTAGATATGCAAAGGGCCTTGCAGGAAGAGTACGACGCCTCCGCTCAGCTCGCATCTGTCGAAAGGCAGATGGCCATAGCGCGCAACGATATCGCAATACTGGTGGGGACCGTTCCGTCGCAGCTCAACATTAAGCCGTCTCCGCTTCCGGAAACGCTTCCGCAGTTGCCGGCCGCAATACCGTCAGAACTGTTGGAGCGCAGGCCGGACGTCGCCCAGGCCGAACGCAAAGTCTATGCCGCCAACGCGCGAATCGGCGCAGCTCATGCGGCGTACTTCCCGACGATATCGTTTTCGGCAGACACGAGCCTTTCCGCCGAAAAGATTGACAAGCTCATAAATTCTTCGAGCTTTGCGTGGGGTATAAGCCCGCAAATATATATACCTATTTTCCAGGCGGGCAGGATATACGCGCAAAAGCAAGTTGCGCTCGCCGCCCACAAAGAGGCAGTCGAAAACTACAAGAGCATTGTTTTAAGCGCAATAGGAGAGGTCGAAAACGCGCTTGCGCAGATAAATTATTTGAAGCGCGAATACGATAAACTCACTGATGTCGTAAAGGCGTCGTTGAAGGTTCAGGATCTGACGCAGACGCAGTACGACCACGGCTACATAGACTACTTCTCCGTAAGCGACGCCCAGAGGCTCGCGCTGTCCAACGAGCGCGCGCAAATATCGCTTAGGGGCGACAGGTTTAAGGCGTACGTAAACCTTATATCGGCGCTCGGCGGAGGCTGGGTCGCCGACGTGCAAAAGCAAGACGAGGAGTTGAGGCCTGACTTGCTCGATCCGTACGAATTGTCGAAAGACAAGCCAAAGCCGCTCGGCGAAGAATAGCCTTTCATCTTTCTGAAGTTTTTGCCCGGCGGGCAGGTTATGCCTTGCGGACAAAAACTGCGAAGCGCGCCCAACGAATAGGCAAGGCAAAATTTGGCGCCCCATATAAAGGGGCGCTTTTTTTGTGCGCACAGTTTTCCCGCATGCAAAAATTTTCCGGGCTCAAAAATTGCGGCTAATGATACCTAAGAGTAACGTGAAAACAAGTCGGCTAATAATAAGAATACTGCGCAAAAAATTTGTTGCCGGCAGGGGCTTCTATTTGAAGTTTTAGAATTTTGCGAAGTTTGCATTAAGATGGAGTAGGGGATATATTTGAACCTCTCGGAGGGAAAGCAAATGGAATAGCAGTCGCCGTATCGAATAGCACAGTAGTCTCTGTACATGGTACATCAACAAGGTACAGGAGTTGGACAAATTCAGAAAAGGAAGACTGATATTAAAACACTAAAAATGGTGTACGGTGACGTTCGCGGCTCCGTACCGTACTGGGCGAACGAGTATCGCGACCGCGCCGCACTCAATCCGCCTGACACAAATACTATCGGCCAAAACATTCAGAAAATCAAGAGGAAAAGATGCTTTTAGAATTTACAGCCAAATCGGTAAAAGGCGCTTCTGTAAAGCAGATTTAAACTTTACAGAAAAAGCTTTCGGAGACAAGGGAGGGTAAATGCCGCCGTCGGGAGAAGTCTTGAAAAGACTTTGCGTACGCATTTCCGCTTCCTTGACAGGCGCCTGAATAAGCGCGGCGGAAGAATGAAAATCCTGAAAAAGGAAGTGTGCGGCGACACGCTCTATTTAACGGTAGAGGAATCCCAATGAAGCGGGCGCTGGGAGTAATAGTTTTTGCCGCTCTTAAGGC
>ERZ773181.66-NODE-66-length-131672-cov-6.369975_pt1 | contig 131672 bp, 96 predicted proteins | sample MGYA00581001_ERZ773181 | MGnify/ENA primary metagenome ERZ773181 (study PRJEB29015, sample SAMEA2737780) | human gut metagenome | biome: human gut; feature: human-associated habitat; material: faeces | place: China | collected 2012 ...
ATGAGTAGAACTTATTATACTTAATTTTTATATTTTACGAAATACTTCCGGGCTTGTTCCGGGATTGAAATTGATTCGCTTGAAATGGAGCGCAAAAGGACCACCCAAATAATATTTTTAAAGGGAAATAGATTTGCGAGAAATATACGCTTGTGAACTCGACTTTTGTTGTACCCAAGTCAAGAGCTATGGCAAAAAAAATGTAAAACTTAAAGAGTCCTTATGACAGATTTTAGCGTATAACTTGCAATTCACAACCTACTTTTACAGGAGCATAAGTAATTATTTTTACTCTTTACTATTCCAAATTATCAACCTATAAAATGCCCATTAGCTTTGCGTTAGATTTTGAAATCTAACAAGAGTTTAGTTTTTCAATCTAAAAAAAAGATCCTTCACTCTTAACTTGACTAATCAATTTTTATGTAATCTCATTGAAACATTATGAAAAAGGGAAAAAGTAAGGCGCGTATTATTATCCGCTCGAGAGTGCCCTTCCCGCCCACTAAGGTATTCGCGGATAAAAAAAAGGAACAAAAACGCAAGGCGTGTAGAGGAAAGTCCGATGACGGAGTTTCCTCTTTTTGTTTGTCTTTCAAAATTTAGATTGATCTAATTTTATCGTGAATAAAGCATACTTACTTTGCGGATTGAATTCCCCTAAATAAATATATATGAAAAATACAATTAAGGTACTTTTATTCTGCGCTTCGTCTTTTATTGCGGCACAGGCGTTGGCTGTGGTTTATCAAACCGCGGATTCGACGTTTGGCGATATTGGCAAGCTCATTGGCGCGAACGCTTTTTACGAAAGAGGCATATACGGGCAAGGCGCGAATGTAGCGAACATTGAATTGTACGCCGCGTGGAGAGATGATGAAGATTGGAATAACTGTATGCAATATCTCGAAGGAGCATCATACAATCTATATAAGCCTGAAACCACATCTCAAGCTTACGCCGAACACTCGTATCAAACCCTCGGGATTATGGCTGGATATAACCCGAATTTTGAAAATCAAGCGATGTCTACTGGTTTGGCATACAAAGCGTCCTACACAAGCGCGCAAATAGCCGAAGATAGTTTTTTCCGTTCAGATAAAACCGAATTAGAAACCTACAAGCTTTTCTTTACAAATTCAACCGACGTTATTTCTTCATCATGGTGCGACATAGAAATTCCACTAACCTACAAGAAAGGTGTTGTGTTAGATTCTTACGCTTACGCGAACCCTAGAACTCTCTTAGTTGGAGCGGCGGCAAATGACGGCGCAGAAGGCGCAAATACAGTTAGATCCCCATTCTTAAATATGAACGCCCTAAAAGTTGGCGCTTTAGATGATTCGACAAATTTTAAGACAGTTGCTTCGTACAGTTCTTATGGGCCAAATCATTTCTATAACCCCGTAACGAAAGAGGTAAAAGAAAGCGTTGTCAGCGCGGTTGATATTGTCGCACCTGGGACAGTATATACTGTTACCGAATCCAAGGGCACAATGAATATCCAGGGCACAAGTTTTGCCACGCCTATTGTGTCTTCCGTCGCAGCGCTGATGCACTCTTATTCAGTCGATAAAAAGATGCGTGCCGATTCGCGAGACGCTCGCCTAATCAAAGCCGTGCTTATGAATTCAGCCGACAAAATAGCCGGTTGGGACAATGGCTCGAAACGGGAAACCGTAAGAGTTGGCGATGTCGATTACGCTAACGTGCTTTCAACAAAACAAGCGCTCGATTTCAAATCTGGAGCTGGCGCGTTAAACGCCGAAGCCGCTTTGCAAGCCTACGATCAATTTGGAACCACATCTTTTTTGGAGTCTGTAGAGTTTGAAAATTCCTCATATTTCGATTTCCACACAGATCTTACCCAATTCGAATTTTCAGCAACCTTATGTTGGTATATAGGAACTGTTGTCGATAATGTTACATACACGGAAACGACAATAGCAATGAGTACCATTCATCAGATAAACGAAGTTTCCGCGGATAATTCTTACTTCGCAAATCTCGATTTAAGATTGTGGCAATTCGACGGAGAATCTTACGTTCTCTTGGCGGAATCGGTATCCGAATACAACAACGTTGAGCATATCTTTATGGAATTGTCGGAAGCTGGCGACTACCGATTGGAAGTGGCGTTCTCGGAAATGTTGTATGGAACAACTCCTAACGAAACATTCGCCCTAGCCTACAATTTAGCGCAAATTCCAGAATCGAGTGATTGTGCAGCTATATTTGGCGCGCTCGCGCTTTGGTTCGCGGTATATTACCGACGCAGATAATATCCGCCAGTTTTTGGGGACTCCACGGAATTCAATTTTATCGGAAAGTGTTTTTATATAGCGGCTGACACTACGAATTGGAATATTTAAGGCGCCTAAAAATTCAGTCCTATTTGCGCCTTGATGTTTGCGAATATGTTTTAGGATTTCTTCTAATTTTACTGTGCGTAGTCCCCTAGAAAATAGTCCATAAGGAGTGGTATAAAATACGTCTTGAAAGAGTATCCAAGCAGGCTAAAAATAAACTGAAAGAAGGAATTACTGAATAATAAATTGCGATTTAGCGTTGAGCAAAATATTAGCATATTGCGTGAGGCAGAGGTATCAGAGTCGATACAGTTTGTCGGAGCATAATATAGGTCGAAATACCTTGTATAGATGGCGTCAAAAGTTTAGCGGAATGGGCCAAAAGATGCAATACTCCTTAAAGAATTTGAAAACGAAAACGCAGAACTCAAGAGATGTATACCGAGACGATATTGGACAAGCGGATATTTGAGATAAAGCTTTCAAAAAACTTTTAAGCCCCAAGTGTGAGCGCGAAGCAACGGACAGAACGTACTCGCGCTTGGGCGTTGGTCAAAGTAGCGCTTGGATGTTTTTGAGGCAGATTGCAAAAATACTAAAGGTAAATCGTTCGACCTTGTGATGTGTGCTCAAACCGCCATGCAAAATTTTGCTGGATAAAATATAATCGAAGTATCGCTACTATATCCGACTCTGGGTTATAAAAAAGTTACAAGAAGCTTCGAAAAATGTGATATAGAATCAACAAGAAGCTTGTACAGGAAGTACGGTGGGACGAGTTTTTACAGATGCCGCCGAGCAAGAAAAAAGCGAGTCCGCCAAGGGTACTCGACTTGAGCTACGACAAAGTCACCCCATCGGAATCATGTATAAGCTTGGGATTTTTTGTCGGACTGACAGTAAAATGCAAGAAGATTCGCGTGTTTAATTTGATCGACGAGTACACTCGGCAAATGTCATTACATTTACGCAGATAGTAGCTTGAAGTCAGCAGACGTGTTGGATTGTCTTGAAGATGCGATAATCCACAATGATGTGCCCAAGTTTACCCGTTCCGGGAATGGGTCAGAAGTTATCGCAAAAATCGTAAAGGAGTATTTTTGGGATGTTTGAATCAAGATCTTGTATGCAGAAGCGGGAAATTATTGGCAGAACGGGATTGCGGGAAGTTTTAACGGAGGTTTCCGCGAGAAGTATTTGAATTGTTAGCACTTGGCTTCAAGACGTATTGAGGCATGTGTATACAAGTTATTTTACAAAGAGGTTGCTATCTCCGATTGCGTTTTTTTAGCTTTACACATGTTCTCTATTACTCTTCTATCGTCATACGTTAGACGGCGGTATTTCGGTTTTGTCATAGTGCTTTTCTTGGTCGAAAAACATCTACTCTACATTCCCTAAGCCGCTTGTCTAACTCCTTTAGCTTTTATGCACTGGAGATTTTAATTCGCGATGTCTAAAATAATTTTTATAATATACTCCTTAGGTTTATCTAAATCAATTCTTTAAAGTAAAAATATTACATTAAAATATGCTTCTTGTAAAAATTATGGAAAAAATGAAAAAAACTATAATACAATGTATATATCTTTTCTTTATTTTTACATTTACCTATGCAAGCGAGAATTATTTAATGAAAAATTTTAATAATAATTCAATCCTTGCCGAGGATTCAGACTTCAAAAATGCAAATTATATTCCTTCAATACAAGTTCCTTTAAATGATAAATCACAACAAAAAATTATTAAAGACATTTTGTTAAATGAAAAGCTTCTCTTTCAATGGTCTAAGGGGCTGCCTGACAAATTTTCAGGGCATTACTGGGTCCTAATGGCTAATGAAAACAAAAGACCTATATTAGTAGATATTGTTAAAATAGAGCAAAAGAATACTATACAATTTCCAAACGCGGTTATGGAAATATTTATAAATAAAAAGCAAGAAAAGTGCGATATTTCAATTAAAACAAAAATCGGAAATTTTGAACGCATCGAAAATAAAAACAATTATGATTTAAAATCTAAGGTCGTATATATATCGAGCTACAATATAGAAGATAAATGTTATTGGCTGTATAGCCTTATAATTAACTAAGGCATAAATTAAACTCCTTATCATCTTGGCGGCGAAATAAAAAAGACGTGTATTTATTTTCTTATAATGCCCAATTAAAAAATCGCTAAATATTGAGATTGTGCCTAAGTGTACATTATCAACTCTCTTATACGCGACAGATATTCATATAAAATTACTATTAAATAGAATATAAGAAATTATTGGGAAGAATTTGGGAGAACATACAAAAAAATTCCGCCTGAAAACTCGGCGGAATTTTTTATTTTTTTCAGAATCAAGAATTATTAGAACTTAAACTCAATGCCAACTCTCACGTTGCGCCCAAGCGCCGGATACCACGAGTCCCCATAGGCGGAATGAACGGCGTAGCTTGCGTATATTTCGTCCGTGACATTGTTGAATGCGGCAAATGCGCGCACGTTCTCGCTTATAAAGATATTCGCAACTACGTTTAGCGTCCATACGGCGGGCATCTTTTCTTGCGTATTTCCAAAATCGCTGCCCATGTACTGACCGCTCGCCCATTCATATTCTACTGCCAATTCGAGAAATTTTACGGGTTTTACCCACACGCGCGTCGTCGAAACTATCGTAGGCACTAACGGCACATTGTTGCCATTGTACTCTCCCCCGTCAAATTTCGCGGAAACAAAAGCCCACGCTGTCGATACCCCAAAATTTTCAAGCTCGTACCCAAGCCGCACATCCGCGCCAAACCTGTCGGTTGATCCTATGTTCTCCGACGTGTAAGTCGCGGGATTGAGCATTATTTCGTTGTCGAGGTGCATAAAGAACAGCGAGCAGTTCGCCCTCCACGGCCCGCGGACAAAGTTCGCGCCTATTTCGTAATTTTGCCCTCGCTCTGGATTGAGAAGCGGATTGAACGCGTCGGTGGCATACCCCCAATATGAAGCCATTTCGTCTATCGCGGGATAGCGGTAAACTTGGTCAAACCTGAAATAAACGTTCCACGATTCGTCTATTTTTGCGTTTAAGCCGATTTGGCCGGCGAGCCCGCCAAAATTTTTGTGCTCGTCGTAGGGGGCAGCGGAAGTGTGGTCAACGTAATTTATCGCGCTTTCGTAGCGCCCGGCTGCTGTGATTGAAAATACGTCGTCGAGCGCGAGCCTGCCGCCGAGCCACGGGGCAACCGTTATGCGCTCTATGTCCGTAGATGCGATCTTATTTGAATATCCTCCGTCGGAATAGCGTTTGGAGGCCATATTGTCGTAATAAAAGTCAAGCCCGCCCTCAACGTAGCTCTCGTCCTCTTCCCCCATATATATGCGGTAGCGCGGGGTAAACGATGCCGTCCAGAGCATCACGCTGTTTGATGTGTCGCCCCAGGTGGACGGGAAAAGCGTATCGACTTCGCGCATATTTGCGCCCATCTGTATCGCCCCTTCCCCGAATGACGAATTATTTTCAAGAGCGGCAGAGACCGTCGCAAAATTCAGGTTGTTTTCGCTTGAAACCCCGGAATTTGCGGTCGGGTTTTCCATCATTTGCGAATACGAATAGAGGGGATTCGCCCACCTTAGGAATTCGTCTCCGCCGCTCGCGGTAAACACTATGTCGTTTTGTTCGTCGAGCTTGGCTCCGGCAGCGACAGACGCGTTTTTGTTCCAATTTAGGGTGTTGTCTATATAGCCGCTATTGTGGTAATAGTTGGCGGAAGCCGTTGCAAAATAATTTTCGTCGGAGTGCGACGCCCGCGCGTATCCCTGATATTCGCCGTAAGTCCCAAAAAATCCACCAATTTTGGCGGAATCTGGCTGGTTCCAGCGTTTCGTAGTAATCTTTATCACTCCGCTTTCCGCGTAGTTTCCGTAAGCCGCCGTTTGCGGCCCGCGCATTACCTCAATATTTTCTATATTTTCAAGCGGGAGCTGCGCCCAGTTTATAAACGACAGGTCGAGCGTATTTAGCCTCTGTCCGTCCACTATAACCATTACTCTCTGGCCGCTGTTTTCGCCGAATCCGCGCATTGACAATTCCGACGTGAAAGGGCTCGAACCCGTATTGCGGATATTTACGTCGGCGTACCTTCTCAGTATGTCGGGGACGGAAACAAGGCCGCTCTTTTCTATTGTCTGGGAGGATATGTTTTGGGTGCTTGCGGGGAGGTCGAAGAGAGAATCGGAAAAGCGCATGGCGGTCACTTCGTAGGCGTCGAGCGTCTTTACTTCCGACTTATTGGCGGGCGCGTTTTCGGTTGCGGGAATTTTTGCCGCTTCCTCCGTTTTCACATCTTCCTGCGATGCGGGTTTAACCTCGCTTTCCCCCGCCGCGTGCGCCGCGCAGGAGGCCGCTAAAACGAATATCGATAGAATGTGTCTTATGCTCATTAATCCTGTCCCTTCTTTTCAACGATTGGTTGGACGTTTTTGCATTTCCCGGAAATGCCCTCGAAATCGAAGCGCAGAACGAATGTCCTGCCAAAAGATTTTTGTATGTATGACTCAGCCTTATCCTCAAGATGCGGGCAGAACTTTTTTGCAATTGCGCGCAATCCGAACAGCCGTTCGGAATCGTCCCTGCAAATGTATATTTTGCCAAACGCCATGGCGCTTGCATACGAAAGCGTAAATTTTTCCGGAACCACGTCCGCGCGCGAAACTGCCGAAAGGCAAGCATGCGGATTGCGCGATATCATATCGAGCTTTCTTCCCTCCGGTGCGCAATGGATGTAAGCAGATTTCCCGACCTTCGCAAAATTTACGGGTATCGAATAAGGGTATTCATCGTCTGAAACGAGTGTCAGATACCCATATTCGACAGCGTCAAAAATCTTCTCGGCCTCTTGCGAGTCGAGGGTTCTATCTTTTCTGCGTGGAATTGTATTCATTGTACGGTTTATTTTACTATATCTAAAATTACGCTGTTTATAAGTTCGGGGGTGAAATATTGCATAGTCACTATGTGGGACAGCTTCCCAAAATCTTCGTACTCGCTGCATGCGAGCGCGTATTTTTTGACAACCCTCTCCGGCGGCCTGTCGAAAAATACAGTGTTTGAATACGGGTTTTTATAAGCTTTCACACCTTTATCGCGCAGGCCTTCGAGGAGCAAATCTGCCATTTTTAGGCAATGCTTTGCCTGCTCTCCCAAGCCTGCCGAGCCGAGAGATTTTATCCTCCAAAAGAGTTTGAGAGCGTCCAATCCGCTGCGCGAACAGCTTAGTGTCGGGATTACCCCCTTTAAATACGGGACGGGGTTGCCGTGGACGCAATCCAACACCCTTTTGCGGCAGATAAAGACGCCGGCCGGCTCGTTCAACGAGAAAAATTTATGCCCTGAAACGGCAATGGAATCAAAATTCATTTTGGAAGCATCGACTATTCCCCTGGCTCCGCAGTCCTCCAAGAACGGCAGATAGCCTCCAAATAGCGCTGCGTCCAAATGCCTGTAAACGGCAACGGGCTTCGCGCTGTCCAAGACTTCGCCTATCGCCTTTTGGTCGTCTATCGCGCCTTTGAAAGTTCCGCCAATGGCCATTGCGACGAGCGCCGGGCGGGAGGCGTCGAGCTTTCTGGCGAAGTCATCCACGTCCATCTCGCCCATTTTTTTCGCGCGGATTGTGCGTGTCTCGATATTCTGAATATCGCCTATTTTTTTCAAAGAGTAGTGCGCCTCCTCCGAAACGTATAGGACGGGCGGCAAATCCGAAACTTCCGCAAGCGCTTTTCTGCCGAAGTAAACCCCGTACATGTTTCCGTCTGTTCCGCCGTTTGAGATTACGCCCCAATGGTCCGCGCCGAAACCGTAAGCGCGCGCAAGGAAATCTATGCTTTCGCGCTCAAATTCGTCAGTGTTTAGCATATCCCAATCGGTCTTATAGGGGTCGCCCACGTTTATGAGGGTTATTCCACCGAGTCCGTTGCGCTCCACCCAGCCGTAAAAATCGTTCATTCCCGATTCTTGGTCGAAGGGATAACCGAGCTGGTTGTAGCGGTGGTTAAAAATATATTTGGCGGCGGCGTCCAAGCGCTCCATCGAATTTTTGTCTGGCTGCATGGCTTGTATTATTGGCTAAAAAACGTTAATATTTGCCGCGCAAATAAAAATAGTCAAGCCATTGTCGCTCTACAAAAAATTTTAGGGAATTTATATCTTAAAATTTAGGCGGAAAATCTTAAAATTTTGGCGCAATTTGCTTGAAGTTCCCGCGCGGTAAAAATTCTATATCCAAACAAAATGGAAACCCACCCGCTAAAACCTTTTTTGCCTAAATCCGCCCGACTGTTGATGCTCGGAACCTTTCCGCCACAGCGCGAAAAATGGTGCATGGACTTCTTTTATCCCAATCCCATAAACGACATGTGGAGGATATTCGGAATTGTTTTCTTTAAAAACCGCGATTTTTTCTGGGACGAAAAATCAAAAAGTTTTCGGAAAAATCAGATAACGGATTTTCTCGAAAGCAAGGGTATTGCCCTTTACGACACGGCTTTGTCTGTAAATAGGCTTAAAAACAATGCCTCGGACAACTTTCTTGAAATCGTTGAGCGCACCGACCTAAAATCACTTTTAAAAGCAATTCCGCAATGCCGCTATTTGGCATGCACCGGCGCCAAGGCGACCCAGACTGCGGCAGACATAATGAGTACTCGCCCGCCCAAACAAGGCGAAGGCATAGAAGTGGAATACGCCGGACGGAATTTAAAATTTTACAGAATGCCGTCTTCGTCGCGCGCATATCCGATGAAGATTGAAAACAAAGCCGCCGCTTACGCGCAGATGTTTTCGGAATGCGGCATATTATGATTTTTGCGCGGCCGATTGCGCCTCCGAAATGATTTTAGCAAAATGCCGTTGCGGAGGGCGCAAATACTACCGCAACGGCACCTACAATATATTAAGCCGCCTTTGAAGAAAAATATTTATTCAAAATCCTTTTCCAAACCGAATAGCGCAACACCCGTAAACAGGAAGTCCACACCCGCAAGCGTACCGATAAACCAAATGCCGCACGACGGGCAAAATAGGGCAATTGCGCCAAGCAAAATGCTCGCCGCGCCGTTAATTAGCATTAGCCAACTGTTCCGAATACCTTTATTTGCGCCCCAAAACGCTATTGCCGCCGCACCTTCAAATACGAACACGACTCCCATAATGACAGTCAGTGCAAAAATTCCACCAAACGGGTTTGATAGCATAAGCACTCCCGCAATAAAATACAATATCGCTGTGACAGCTGCGTAAAATTTGTTCCAACCGCCTTTTCGCGAAAAGAAACCCGCCAAGACAAAAAACGCCGAAACTATAAAGCAGCTCCCGACAACCACCTCTATCCAAACCGACGCCGCTATAGGATAGAGAAGGCATACTATGCCCAATATTGACAATATAATTCCCCAAATTTTTAGATTTTTCATAGTTTGCTTTTATTTTTAATAATATCGTAATATTTAGAATTTAAATAACTTTAAAAGTTCCATATTGAGCAAGAACGACCAGAGGCTCACACGTTTGAGAATTACATTGACTGCTTAACTCAAAAAAATATTATCATAAACTATGAGATTTTTACTGCATTTTCTCGCGTTTATAATTTTGACTAACGCAAATTTTGGAGCCCCCAAAGCAAATTACGACGAAAGCAAAGTACCCCAAATAAAACTCCCAAACATACTGTCGATACCCGGCGGCTCGTTTACAGCTGAAAGCGCCCTCGATTGGAATCAAAAAGTCCGCCCCGCCCTCGCCGACATTTTCGAGAATAAAATTTACGGAGAAATTCCTCCGCGCCCCGCGAAAGAAGTTTTTGAAGTAGTCGAGGCCGCCGACGACGCCCTCGGCGGGAAAGCAATCCGCCGGCAAATAAAAATAACAGTAGCCGACGCGAAAGGCGAAAAATCCTTTATAATGCTTCTTTACCTCCCGAAGTCGAAAGCCCCAAGCCCAGTGTTTCTCGGGCTAAATTTTATGGGCAACCACGCGACTACTAAAGACCCTAACGTAATTATGCCTAATTGGGTGCGCAATACTTCCACAGGGAAAATAAAAATCACCGACAACAAGCCGACCGAAGAATCAAGGGGCATGCAAGGCAACCGCTGGCCCTTTGAAAAAATCGTAGAGCGCGGATTCGGAATCGCCACCATCTACTATTGCGACATATATCCCGACCTCGAAAAATACGACGGCGCCCCGCAAAGCATATATTCCATTTTTGAAAAGCCGCTAAACGGCGCAATTTCCGCCTGGAGTTGGGGACTTTCGCGCGCCCTTGACGCGCTCGAAACGATACCCGGGGCCGACGCAAAAAATGTAATAGCCATAGGCCACTCGCGCCTCGGCAAAACGGCGCTTCTTGCGGCGGCGCTCGACACCCGCTTTGCCGGCTGCGTTTCCAACAACTCAGGCTGCATGGGCGCGGCAATTTCCCGCAGGCAATTTGGCGAAACAATAGAGGCAATAACAAGAGTCTTTCCGTACTGGTTCAAACCGCAACTGCGCGAATACGCAAACAAAGAATCAGAACTTCCGATAGACCAGCACCAACTTCTCGCCCTAATAGCCCCCCGCCCTCTTTACGTCACAAGCGCGAGCGAAGATTTGTGGGCCGACCCGCGCGGAGAACTTTTGGCGCTTGTGGAAGCCGGAAAAGTTTACAGGCTTTTCGGCGCTAAAAATATCCCGACTATGGAAAATTTCAAAAAGCCGTTTTTAGGAGACGTAGCGTACCATATGCGCAACGGAAAGCACGGTATTTTTGAATACGACTGGATGAACTTTTGCGATTTTTTCGGGGCAAAGCTCTCAAAATGCCTCAAATAAACAAGAGGGGAATTTAAAAATTTTTTTAATCCCTCTAAAGCGTCGATTAAATTTTTCAAACCGACGCAAATTTTATTAGTCTCAAATAAAAAAGTTTTTAAAAATTTTTTTAGAGTGAAAAATATTGGTAATTTTTTTTAATTTTAGGGGGCATGCCTAAATTTTGAAATCTAAAAAAGAGAAGGAGCCGGAGGATTTTTATCTAACTAACGGCCTCCAGCTCCCCATATTATCGCACTATGACAAAACGGAAAATACTTTCCGTCTTAAAATTTAAGAGTTGAACCCCCGCGTCGCTTAGGCTGCAAGATAAAGCCAAACCCCCTTTAAATCTGGTATAGAACGTTAAATTAGCGGCTTTTTATCCTTGACCGCGCTTTCGTACCGCTCGCTAACGCGCTTCCAATCGACCAAATTCCAGATATTTTTTGCATATTCCGCGCGCAAATTTTTATATTTTAAATAATACGCGTGCTCCCAAACGTCGATTGTAAGAATCGGTATGCAGCCGCAAGCCCCAATCGCTTTCCCCATGAGCGGATTATCCTGATTGGGAGTGGAGGCAATCTTTAAAGAGCCGTCCGGATTCACCAAGAGCCACCCCCAGCCGCTGCCAAACTGCTTTACGGAAACATCGGACATCTGTTTTTTAAGTTCGTCAAAACTTCCAAAAGATTTTTTTACCGCCTCAGCAAGCTTCGCCGAAGGCTCGGTTTTATTCGGGGAAAGGCCTTTCCAATAAAACTCGTGGTTCCAGACGCCGCCGCCGTTGTTTCTTACCGCAGTGCGTATTTTTTCCGGAACGCTTTCCAGATTCATGATAAGCCCGCAAACATCGCCTTCGTATTTAAAAGACGGCTCTGAGGCGAGAGCCGCATTTAGGTTGGCCACATACGCGGCCTGGTGTTTGTCGTGGTGGAAGCCGACAGTCTCGGCGTCTATCCACGGTTCAAGGGCGCTGTGCCCGTATTCAAGAGGAGTAAGTGCGTATTGCATAGTTTTTGCCTTTTTTAGATTAGACGAAGCCTCAGCCGCCCGCAACGCGGGGAAAGCGGCAACGCCCGCCAAGATAAGAAACATTTCTCTTCTATTCACAAAAATTAAGACACAATAAACTCAAAAACGTTTCAAATTTATAAAAATAAAACGATAAAAACTTGGGTAATCTCTAATATATATAAAAGTGCTTGCGTAAAGAGGCGTTTTTGGGAAAAATAAGCGTTTATATTTATTTCAGATACAGAGAGCGAAATGGAAAATATCGAAAATATAAGGAATTTCTGCATAATAGCGCACGTTGACCACGGCAAAACGACCCTGTCCGACCGCCTGTTGGAGGCAACAGGCACAATCCAAAAGCGCGAAATGCAGGACCAGCTGCTCGACTCGATGGATTTGGAGCGCGAAAGAGGCATAACAATAAAATGCCACCCCGTGACGATGGAGTATGTCCATGACGGGAAAAAATACCTTTTGAATCTGATAGACACTCCCGGACACGTCGATTTTTCCTACGAAGTGTCGAGGTCGCTCGCCGCCTGCGAGGGGGCACTGCTTTTAATAGACGCCGCACAGGGGGTTGAAGCCCAGACCGTTGCAAACGCGCATTTGGCAATAGCGCAAGGCTTGGAAGTCATACCGGTAATAAATAAAATCGACCTTCCGAGCGCCCAGCCCGAGCAGTGCAAAAAACAGATTGAAGATGTGCTCGCAATCCCCGCCGACGACGCAATTCTCGCAAGCGGCAAAAGCGGCATAGGCATAAACGAAATACTCGACGCCGTTGTAAAGCGGGTCCCCCCGCCCCGCAACGCCGACTACCCCGCAACCCGCGCGCTGATTTTTGACTGCATGTTCGACGCCTACAAAGGCGTTATCTGCTACGTCAGGGTATTTTCGGGGTCGATAAAAGCCGGCGACGAAATTCTGCTAATGGGCGGCGGGCGAAAAACTACCGTAAAGGAAGTCGGTAGGTTTACGCCGTCAATGACCCCCGAAGAATCGCTCGACAGCGGCTGTACCGGATACATCGTCACCAATATCAAGGAAGTTTCAAACGTAAGAATCGGAGACACAATAACCCACGCGGCGAATCCCGCCGCCGAAATGCTCGAAGGCTACAAAGAAGTGAAGCCGATGGTGTTTTCAGGGATATACCCGATAGACACATCTGAATACGAAAAGCTAAAAGTTTCGATAGGCAAGCTGCAGCTAAACGACGCCGCCCTCGTCTATATGCCCGAGACGTCTGTCGCGCTCGGGTTCGGCTTCCGCTGCGGGTTTCTCGGGCTTTTGCACATGGAAATAGTGCAGGAGCGCTTGCGCCGCGAATACGATCTCGACATAATTTCAACCTACCCGAGCGTCGTGTACAGGCTCGACTTGACCGACGGCACGCAAATAGAGATAGACAATCCTTCGCGGCTGCCCGACCCAAGCGACATTGCGGCAATATACGAGCCGATAATAAAGGCGAATATTTTAATACCGACGGAGTCGATAGGCGACATGCTTGCGCTGGTGTCGGAAAAGCGCGGTTTCTGCGAGCGCACCGACACGATAGACGACACCCGCGTAATGCTTTTCTGCACCCTGCCTCTCAATGAAATTTTGATAGACTTTAACGACAGGCTAAAGAGCATAACGCGCGGATACGGAAGCCTCGACTACGAGATGGCCGGATACCAGCAATCTAAGCTTGTAAAGCTCGATATTTTAATAAACGGCGAGCAAATAGACGCCTTCGCATCGATAGTCCACGCCGACAAAGCCGAAAGCAAAGGCAGAATGTTGTGCGCCAAATTGAAGGACATACTGCCCCGCCAAATGTTTAAAGTTGCAATACAGGCGGCAATAGGCGGCAAGATAATAGCGCGCGAAACAATCGGCTCTTACAGAAAAGACGTCACCGCAAAATGCTATGGAGGCGACATAACCCGAAAGAAGAAGCTGCTTGAAAAGCAAAAGGAAGGCAAAAAGCGAATGAAGCAAATCGGCAAAGTGTCCATTCCGCAAGAAGCCTTTGTAAAAGTATTGAAATCAAACGCATAAGATATATAGGATTTTTACCGATTTTAACTAAAAGATGCCGTACCGATTCGCAAAAAGTTTTTTTATGGGAATTCGCATTTCTAAAAGAGGATATGCGTTGCGAGACAATCGCGTCGAAAAAACGGCATTCGGATTGGGACAAAGCGCGTTGCGAAGCAATCGCGCTAGGGCAACGGAATTCGGATTGGGGAAAAGCGCATTGCGAAGCAATCGCGCCATAGTAACGGAATTCGGATTGGAGCAAAGCGCGTTGCGAAGCAATCGCGCCATAGTAACGGAATCTGGATTGGGAAAAAGCGCATTGCGAAGCAATCGCGCCATAGTAACGGAACAACTAACCACAAAATAAAATGTTCGGGATTTTTAGGGATAGGAAAACGAAGAATGCGCGCCAGCTGTTCGAGATGGCATGCAAGGTGTATAATTACCGCAAGGACGTCATAGCGGAGCAGGACGCGAAAGACTTGGCGGAAATGATAAAGCAGCTTGACGAATTGATACTTGACGGCAAAGTCGGAGCGAAGGAATACGAGGAGCTCACTCAGAGGCTTGAAGTTTTGATGAAAAAATGCGGCGGGCGCATATACCCGACATCCTCATGGACCGACAATGTTGATACGATAATAGTGGTGGGGATAGTTGCCCTTGGGATAAGAAGCTTTTTTCTGCAGCCTTTTAAGATTCCGACAAATTCGATGTATCCGTCGTTTTATGGAATGACGGCGGAGGCGTACGCGCCGGGCGAGGACGCGCCGGGGATTGGGGAAAGGATAGCGAGATTTGCGCTGAAGGGCGCGAACAACTATTCTTTGGAAGCTCCCGCAGACGGAGACTTGCTGTTGGAAATAAACGCGCCGCAGGCAGCGAGGTTCCGCGGAGGGTTTATCAATTTTGAGGAAAAGAATGTCCGCAAATATTTTGGGATATGGCCTACGAGGGAGAGGCAGTATATTTTTGAGGTCGGGGGAAAGAAACTGGAATTGAACTTGCCTGCCGATTTTTCCCTCGACACGGTAATAGCGAAGGCGCTGCCGATTGGGGACGCAAAAAATATAATAGAGTATTTGAATGCGGCGCACGACAAGAAAATGATAACGTCAAAGGACGGGAAGATTTATATAAATTACGGGCCTGTAAAGAGGGGCGACAGGGTAATAAACTTTGATATTCTAAGCGGAGACATGCTGTTTGTTGACAGGTTTACTTACAATTTCAAGAAGCCGAAAGTAGGAGATTCGATAGTGTTTTTGACAAAGTACTGCGACGGAATGACCGCAATGAACAACGGGGTCCCCGACGATAAGTATTATATAAAGAGGCTTGTTGGAGTAGGCGGCGACGAATTGAAGGTCGAGGGGGATACTTTGATGAGGAATGGAAAGCCCATAACGGGTTCGCCCGCATTCGCCAAAAACGCGAAGAAGGAGGGATTGTACGGAGGGTATCTCGCCGACGGCGCGCTGTCGGGAGGCAGAACGGTAAAAGTCGAGGACGGACATTATTACGCAATGGGCGACAACTCATACAATTCGCTCGACAGCCGCTATTGGGGGCAAGTTCCCGCGCGCGCGCTGGTCGGGAAGTCGCTTATAATATTTTATCCCTTCACTTCCAGGTGGGGGGCGACAAAGTAAGTTTGGAAAGAATTTAGCCGAATAAAAAGCTTGGCAAGAGAGCCTGGGAATATATTTTCTTACGGGATATGGGAAAAATCGCACACAGGGTATCGATAGCGCTCGGGTTCGCCGTGGCGTGCCTGCATGCCTTGTGCGGTGCGGGCAAAGCCGAAGCCAAGGCGTACGCAGCAAGCGATGACGCCTTCCTGCCGGGAGTCAGCCGAAGCGCCGATATTTCTGCGAGGGTTGAGACGACCCGAAAGACTGGCGCGAAAAAGCGGCTTGAGCGCGAAAGCGACTATCCGTCAAAAGAATTTATTTTGTATTGCGCCCCCGATGTCGATTTTTGGACGGATTTTAGTTTTTTGCGCGGGCGCGGTAACGATTTTAACGCCGGCTCAAAAATAGTCGGCGCCGTATGCGTAAAAATTCGCCCGGAAGTTTGCGGGCGTTCCAACCCCATAAGGGGGCCGACAGTGCCGCAAGGCCTCGGAGACGCTTTCTCCGGCGGGGCGCGCCTATAATCCGCACGGCGCGCTGCGCTTTCATTTGCGGAAATTTTTAATACAGCAAAACCGTATAAAAACGGATAAAATATTCATGATAGCAAAAATTCTAAAACTTTTCGCGGGCAGCCATTACAAACGCTTTTACAAGAAGACGCGCCCGATAGTAGCAAAGATAAATAAGATTGAGGAACAATACCAGTCGCTGACCGATGAGCAGTTAAGGGCTAAAACCGACGAGTTTAAGGCAAGATACGCAAAAGGGGAATCGCTGGATTCGCTCCTGCCGGAGGCGTTTGCCGCCGTGAAGAACGCCGCCCGCAGGCTCTGCGGCAAGACGATTACCGTCTGCGGCCACGAAATAAAGTGGGAAATGGTGCACTACGACGTGCAGCTAATAGGCGGCATAGCCCTCCACCAGAATATGATTGCCGAAATGGCAACCGGCGAAGGCAAAACCCTCGTATCCACCCTTCCCCTCTATCTAAATTCGCTGACCGGCAAAGGCTGCCACCTCGTCACGGTAAACGAATACCTCGCCAAGCGCGATTCCGAATGGATGGGATATTTGTACAACTTTCTCGGAGTGTCCGTCTCTTGGATATACAATATGCAGGATATGGCCGAGAAGGCCGAAGCGTACAAGGCAGACATAACCTACGGGACTGCGAGCGAATTTGGCTTCGACTATTTGCGCGACAACGGCATGGCGACCTCCGCCGCCGCCCAAGTACAGCGCGGGCATTACTATTGCATAGTTGACGAAGTTGACTCGATTCTAATAGACGAAGCGCGCACGCCGCTTATAATATCGGGCCCCGTTGACGAAGACCGCGAACCGCCGTTTATGGCGCTGAAGCCGCATATAGAGAGGGTCGTAAAGTTGCAAACGCAGCTGTGCAACAAGCTCGCCAACGACGTGCTCGCTCTCGTAAAAGCCGGCAAGGAGCTTTCCGAGGAGGATATAATAAAGCTCTGGCAGGTGAAGTTGGGTGCCCCTAAAAACAGGATTTTGAGGCAGCTGATGGAGTACGGCGACGTGCGCAAGAAGCTCGATAAAATCGACATGGAAATGGCTGCCGACTTCCGCAAAGAGGAGCGTTTCCGCCGCAAGGAAGAGCTATACTACGTCATAGACGAGAAGCAGCTCACGAGCGATTTGACCGAGAAGGGTCGCAACGCCGTCCACCCCGAAAATCCCGATGCCTTCGTGCTGCCCGACCTTCCGACTATATTTGTCGAGATAGACTCGAACCAGACGATGACGCCCCAGCAAAAGCAGGAGGCGAAGCTAAGGGCGGAAGACAAATTTATAGCGCTTTCCGAAGACATACACTGCGTAAGCCAGCTGTTGCGCGCGTACTCGATATACGAAAAGGACGTCGAATACGTCGTACAGGGCGGCAAAGTGCATATTGTCGACCCGAACACCGGCCGCATCATGTACGGCAGGAGGTGGAGTGAAGGTCTGCACCAGGCTATTGAGGCAAAAGAAAATGTCGCGATAGAAAAGGAAACGAAAACATACGCGACAATAACCATACAAAACTATTTCCGCCTCTACGAGAAGCTCGCCGGCATGACCGGAACTGCCGAGACCGAAGCCCAAGAGTTCCACGACATCTACGGGCTCAATGTAATGGCAATACCCACAAACAAGCCTTGCCGCCGAATCGACAAAAACGACGTAATCTACAAGACGCGCCGCGAAAAGTACAAGGCGGCAATAGAAGAAATAAAGGCGACGCACGAGAGGGGCCAGCCTGTATTGGTAGGCACTGCGTCGGTTGAGGCGAGCGAAGTTCTAAGCCGAATGCTCGACCGCTATAAGATTCCGCATACGGTTCTAAACGCCAAACTGCACGAGCAAGAAGCCGACATCATAGCGCACGCCGGCGAAAAGGGAGTCGTGACGATAGCCACAAACATGGCGGGGCGCGGAACCGACATCAAGCTCGGCGAGGGTGTCGAGGAGCTCGGCGGGCTGTACGTTCTCGGAACGGAGCGGCACGAATCGCGCAGAATCGACAGGCAGCTGCGCGGGCGCTGCGCGCGCCAGGGCGACAGGGGCGTGTCGAAATTCATGATATCGCTCGAAGACGACCTCATGCGCATATTCGGCAACAGCCCGATGGCAAAGATTCTGAACAAGACTTTCCAAGAGGGTGTCCCGCTCGACCACCCGCTGTTAAACCGCTCGATAGAGCGCGCGCAAAAGACGATAGAAAACCAGCACTATTCAAGCCGCAAGAGAATGCTGCAATTCGATGACGTCATTAACAAGCAGCGCGAAATAATTTACGGTTTGAGGAATGAGGCCCTGTCCGACACCGACGTCCGCCCGATGCTCTTCGACTTTATAAAGGACGAGCTTGACGAGCGCATAGCCTCGGCAATCCCCGCCGCGGAATCCGCTCAGGATGCCGACTACCAGGCGCTTTGCAGCTGGGTGACAAGCCGCTTCCCGATAGCGATAATCCCGGAACAATTAAAGGGAAAATCCGCCGACGAAATGCGCGAAGTCATAGTAAATGAAATAGAGGCTGTTTACAAGATACGCGAGGAAGTCGAAGATCCGGAGGCGTTGAAGGCGATAGAAAGGTTTGTTCTGCTGAGAGCCCTCGACAAAAATTGGCAAGACCACCTCACTGAGATGGAGGATTTGCGCCGAAGCATAGGGCTTAGGGGCTACGGGCAGAAAGATCCGCTCAACGAATACAAGAGCGAAGCCTACAAATACTTCGAGTCGCTAATGTCGAAGATTAGAAACGACATATGCCTCGGGTTGTTCCGCAGCGCATCAAGCCTCGAAGTGCTCCAGGCGATGATAGAAAAAATGCAGCGCAAATTTAGCGACAGGGCTGCTGCGGCCGGCGCCGAACAAGCTCATGAAATAAGCCATAAGCCTGCTGACGGAGAGCCGAAAAAGGAAATAAAACTTCCGGATATAAAACCGCGGGCCGAGCTGCCTAAAATAGGGAGAAACGAAAACGTCGTAATTGAGAAGAACGGCGAGCGAGTCGAGATGAAATTCAAAAAGGCCGAGCCGCTAATTCTCAACGAAGGCTGGCGCCTTGTAAAATGGTAGGAGATTCAAAAATAAAAAACGCCGCCCGCATATTTGCGGTGGCGTTTTCTTTTTTTCTCTACGCGGCGGCTTTTGAGCCGTGGGGAGTGGCGGAGTTTGCGTACGTATTCGCAATTCCTGCGATTCTTGCCGCGCGCTCAATGTTCTCCGGCATTCCCGCCCCGCGCTCCCCGGAAAGGATAATTCTGCGTCGCAAGCGCCCCGGCGCCACATTTAACGGCGGAGAAATACATGATACGGCGGATAATGCGGAAGGCGCAGACAATGGCAGAGAAGAAGATTGCGGCGCAAGCAATTTAAAAAATGCAAAAAAATATGCCAAAGTATGGTTAACGTCCACTTTTGCGTTTTCCTATATTGCGTGGATTGCAATGCTGATATGGCTTAGGCACGTATATCCGCCTGCGGGCTGGATTATAGTTGCTGTTTTGCCGCTAATAGTTTCGGGACTTTTTATATGGCCGTGGTTCGCACTTTTGCCAAAACTCCTGCCCGACCTTTGCGACGACCCCGCAAAAAGGCTTTTTAGATACTGCGGGATAGCGGGCGGATGGGTGTGCCTGGAATGGCTCAGGGCGCATCTGTTCTCCGGGTTTCCGTGGCTATTGCTTGCGCATTCGCAATGGCTGAGGCCTGCGGCTGTACAGACTGCGGAATTTGGCGGAGTTTGGATAGTGTCGTTCGGGGTGATATTTTTTAACCTCGCTGCCGCGGAGTACATTTGGCGCCTTTACGCGCGCCAGAGATTCAAAATATTGGACAAATTTTCCACTACCCCGCCCTTCGGCCGATTCTGCCCGGAAATATATCTTGCAATAGCGTTCGTAATGTCGGGCCTATTTATATATGCGGGCAACCTTCCGGTTCGCGCTAATGAAATCGCGGCGTTTCGCGCGGGAATGGTTCAGACGGACTTCGCCGGGATACTAAAATGGGACGATTCGCTCGCGGAGCAAAATATGAAGGTCATATCAACGCTCACAAAGGGGCTTGAAGACGCGCGCGCCGACGTCGCCCTGTGGCCCGAAGCCGCAACGCCGCCGCGCTGGCCGGTAATAGGGTGCGAGCCTATGAAAAAATGGGTAGAGAACCTTTCAAAAAGCTTAAATATGCCGATTCTCATGGGAAATATGGCGTATTTTCACGATTCCAAGACGGCTCAAAACGGCGCGTTCTTCGTATCACCTAAAACGGGTCTTTCCGATAATTTCTACGGCAAGAGAAAGCTCGTTCCATTCGGGGAATACACGCCTAAATGGGCTTCGTTCATCGGGAAGGTTGTCCCCGCAGGCGACATGGAGCGCGGCAAGTCCGACAAGCCGATTGAAGCTGAGATAGCTGGCAAAACCTACAAAATAGGCCCAATGATATGCTACGAAGACATTTTCCCGCAACTTGGGCGCGAAATGGCGCTAAACGGCGCCGACCTGCTTTTTGTATGCACGAACGACTCCTGGTACGGGCGCGAAGCCGGCGCATGGCAGCATGCCGCGCATTCGGCATTGCAGGCCGTATCGACCCGCCGCCCATTGCTGCGCTCGTCAAACAACGGCCTAAGCGCCGTATTCGACCAATACGGAAGAATGCGCCCGTCCTTCGCCCTGCGCGATGGCAGCGGCAAAATTTGGGACGCATCAACACCCCGCCCCGCCCCGGTACTCGACGTTTCTGACGCAAATGGGCGCGCAGTTGACTCACGGACGCTCGCCCCCAAGCGCCCGTCGCCGCTAATCGATGACGAAGGCTCAATATACTTTCGCGGAGCAGGATATTCGGACGTCATTTTTTACAAAAATTTTGAGGGCAAAACCACTTTTTACGTAAAATATGGAGACTGGTTTGCGGCGCTCAGCGCGGGATTTTTCTGCCTGTTCTGCGCGCCTTTGCTGGTAAAACTCCCTCAAAAAAATGCAAATGCCTTAAAAAAAGCTTGAAGTAGAATAATAAACTGAAATATTCCCCAGCCTAAATATATGTCAAAAAATTCCCCTAAATTGAGTTGGTGCAAAGTGCGCCTCGGCAAAGACCTAAACTGGTGGGTCAGCGAAACGAGCGACAAAGTAAACTGGGATATCGACGGATTGAGCGTCATAGATCCCCGCCAAGCGGCCCACATGCTTGAAATCCTCGACGGACTCAAAGAATACGGCCTCGACGAGACGATAGTCGAAAAAGCGTTCATACCGTTTTCTATCGACAAGAAAACCTCCAAAAACGAAGTGAAACTTTTGCGCTCCGACGACTCCGTTTACGATGCCGACGAGCAGCAGCTGTTCCTCCTGCCAGACACTCTCGACGACGAACGCTCGCCTTACGCCGAATTTCTCGACCACATAACCCGCATACAGGTGAAAATGCTAAACGACACCTTCCACTTTGAGAAGGATGTCGCGATAGACGACCTCGAAGAGGAGATACGCGAGAACTACTCGAACGACTATATGGAAGGCCGCGCAATCCACGTTTTCCATGAAATAATGGATATTCTCGAATACGTTCCGGAGGGATATTCGCTTGAAGACGACGATGACGACGACGATGATAAATCCGACGAGGAGGAAACGTACGACGAGATAGAAGATCTCCCCGACGAGGACGACGAAGACCTCGAAGAGGACGATACAATGAAGTGGGACGACGACGAGGACGAAGACGAGGACGAATACGAAAGTTATCGCACCCGCGACGACGACTTGGGCTCGCTCGACGACGACGACAGGTACTAATTCAGAAAATACCTGCGATAGAGCGCTTCAAAATTCTATAAAAACGGAAAAAAGGCATTTTAAAGAAAGATTTTTTCTTTCCCTACGCCCCAAAAGTTATCTTCCGCATATGTTTTTAGCGGAGGCGCAAAGCATAAAATCTTACAGCTATCATAAAGATGCCAAGCTAAGTCGCAAAAAAATTAAATGTAAAATCACAAAAAAGCGATGGCGGCGCTCGCGTTAAAAAAGTAGGAAAATTTTTTAACGCAAGCCAAGCGCCGAAAACCGCCAGCATCCATTATAAATTTTTACCCGCAAGGTACGCTTTCTTCAAGGCATCAGAGCCTTTTATTTCTCCGGCATGCCATACGCCGAGGCCCATTACGACACCTTTCAGCTCGGCCCCGTCGAGACAGTAAAGAAAGGCGTTTAACGATGATACTACCATTTCAACGTTTTTCTCGTCGATGTCGGCGGCGGTTATTATAAAATAAAACTGCTTGCCCGAAATTTTTTCGTAATCCCCGCAGCACCTGTCTATGAGAGTTTTCAACTGCGCGCTCATAGTGTAGAAATAAGCGGGGGTCGCCAAAACTATGACATCGCTGAGGATCATCTTTTCTATGATTTCCGCGGCGTCGTCTTTCTGCGGGCAAGGTTTGCCGAGGCTGCTGCACGTCTCGCAACCCTTGCAATATCTGACTTTCTTATCCGCCAAAAATAATTTTTCAACGGTATTACCCGATTCCTCCGCGCCTTTTTTAAACTCGTCGCACAACGTGTCCGAATTTCCGCGGCGGCGCGGGCTTGAAGATATTATAAGAACTTTTTTCATTTTTCGTTAAATTAAATCGATAGCTTAGATTGCGGTCTTTTTCGCCCATTCTGAGATTTTTGCAGTAGCGGACTTCTCCTTTGGGGAGTCGCTCCACAATTCCATGCCTTGGGCGAGCTTTGCGCGCGGAGCCATTTTTTTTAGGTCGGCAAGATAGTTTCCCCATCGGCTGCCCTTGTGGGTAATAAAAGGCGCGATTATTTTGCCAGATAAGTCCGACTCGGAAACAAAAGTGCGCACTGGCGACGACATAGTCCCCCACCAGTTGGGCGTCCCCAAAAACAATATGCCGCAGTCCGATATATCGGGCATTTTTTTTAGCGGTGGCTTGTACATTGCGTTAAGCTCGCGCTTTGCCTGCTCGACAACCGCCCCATAATTTCTTGTGTACGGAGTCTTCGGCTCGAGCTCGAATGCCTCCACTCCGAGAGCCTCCGCAATTTTCCGCGCAAACTCCCGCGTATTGCCGCTCCACGAATAATAGACGACGGCGGCTTTTTTCCCGCTGGCTGGCCCTGCAAACGCAGTCATTGCTGCAAAGGGCAAAAATGCCTTTAAAAAGTCTTTTCTTTTCATGCGATTTTCTTCGGATTAAGAGCCTTACCGCCGAGGTCCACAAGCGCGTACTTGCGCGCGCCTACCCCGAGCTTTTCGGCGGATTCAAGTATGTGCACCGCGTTTAGGGATTCCATTCTTTTTATTAGCGACGCCTTTCCCTTGTCTTTTGAGGCGTAAATTAAGTCAACGCAGGCGGAGTCGAGCGCGACGGGGTCAAGAGAGGCGAGGATTCCGATGTCCGCCATTTCCGGAGCCGCCGGGTGGTTGTTGCAGTCGCAGTCGATGGACAGATTTTTCATTACATTCACATAGGCAATAGCGCCTTTTCTATATTCAACAATCGACTTGCACGCGTCTGCCATGGATTCGAGAAATTTATTTTGCTCGCAATCCCAAAGCCTGCTTGGGTCTCCCGCGCCGTGAATGTACGCCTTTCCGTGGGATGAGGCTATGCCTATCGAAATATTTTTAAGCGCCCCGCCGAAACCTCCCATCTGGTGACCCTTAAAGTGCGAGAGCACAACAAGCGAATCATAATTTTTCAAGTGAGAGCCCACAAAATTCTTTTTTATTTGAAGTCCGTCCGGTATTTCCAACACAAGCTCGCCTTCGCTATCCATTATGTCAACCGGAGCGATTTTTGTAAAGCCGTGTTCCTCTATCGCCTTTAAATGTTTTTCCGTAGTGTTTCTGCGCCCCTCGTAAGCCGTATTGCACTCGACGAGTGTCCCGTGGAGGTAATCGACAACGGGCTTTATAAAATCGGGCTGGAGGAAATTGTGCCCTCCGGGTTCGCCTGAATGTATTTTTACGCCAACTTTGCCCTTGGCGCTGAATCCGAGCGCCCTGTACGCGGCAAGCAGACCTTCGGGAGATATGTCGCTTGTAAAGTAAACTTTTGGGCGCTTGGCCCCGGCACTTTTCCCAAACCCCCTAAGCGGCGCGGAAACCGCAGCGGCGGCGGCGATTTTTATGAATTCTTTTCTATTCATCGCAAACCTTTCTTTTTGTACATGCATTTTACTACCGCACCGCGTGTAAGTAAATACATATTACTTTCAAAAATCTGCCTATTCCCGCCATATTGCGGGCAATTTTTTACACTGTATTTGTCAAATGAGAATAATCTTTGCTTGACATATCTCGGCGTAATACATCATTAAAAAAACTCAATTAAAATTACTATTTCTCATAAAAAGGAAAAAATATGAAAATGACAAAAAAGGTTTCAGATCTCCTAAACGAGCAATTCTATAACGAATTATACGCTGCCCACTTGTACTTTGCAATCAGCGCCTGCATGAGGCTCACCCCCTATCAGGGCGTCGCCAAATGGATGCAAATCCAGGCGCGCGAGGAAATAGGCCACGCTGAAAAAATCTACGAATACCTAATCGAGCGCAGGGTCCAGTTTAAGACTTCTTCAGTTCAAAAGCCCGAAACCGACGTCTTTGCCTCCCCCCTCGACGGTTTTAAAGCCGCTTATGAGCACGAGCAAAAAGTGACGACCCAGATTGAAAAAATCTGCGATGCCGCCGAAGAAGACAAAGACAGAGTCACCGTCGATTTCCTTTCCGAATTCTTAAAAGAGCAAGTTGAGGAAGAAAACAACACCTTCAAATTTGTGCGCGCCCTTGAATATGCAGGCGACGACAAGAATCTGCTAATAGGTGTTGACAAATGGGCCGGCAGCAGGGCTGAATAAAGAGCTAATTCTAAATTCAAAAAAAACGCCGCGCATTGCGGCGTTTTTTTTTGCGCGCGTCGTCAAAAATTCTCACCAATTTCGCATACCCGAAAAATTGACGCGCGCACACCAAAAAATTTTAAAAATCCCATAGGCTCCCCCGCTTTCAGGCACAATCCGCAAAAAAATATTGCACAGTATAAAGGGAAAAATATTTTTCATAAGTAAAACCTTTAGCATGCATAAAATGAAACTTTTTTATTCAACAATACTGTCCGCAATTGTTTTGACGACTTGCGCCGACGCCTTTTCCGACGCCATTAATGCTACTATTAACCCCCAGAAAAAATTTCAAAAAATCGAATATTTCGGGGCAAGCGACGCATGGAGCACACAATATGTTGGAGACTACTGGGAAGACTTTTTAAAGGAAAAAGCCGCAAAACTTCTCTTTTCGCAAAAATTCGACGAGTCTGGCAATCCGGAAGGAATAGGCTTGTCGCTATGGCGCGTAAACTTGGGCGGAGGTTCCCTGGAAGGAGACAAATCGCCGATTAAATTTCAATGGAGGGGCGCGCGCTGTTTTATCGACCCCAAGAGCGGAGAGATAGATATGTCGCGCTGCGAGGGTCTAAGATATTTTATGAAAAAAGCAAAGGAATACGGCTGTGAAGATTTTTTGCTGTTTTCCAATACCCCGCCAATCGGCATGACTAAAAATGGCAGCTACCACAAGACAGAATCGGATTTTCGCTCAAATCTTAAAGACGACTGCTACGACGACTTTGCCGAATACCTGGCAGAAATAGCAAAGAGGCTTTCAGACGACGGCTACGGAATAAAATACATAAGCCCCGTAAACGAGCCGTCGTGGAAATGGACCACCGACATTCAAGAAGGCACGCCGTGGCTGAATCCGGAAATAAAAAAATTGGCAGTTGAGCTGGATAAATCTTTAACAAAACGCGGGCTTGCCACAAAGATATTTCTTTCGGAGGCGGATTCCATTCAAAATATATACGGGTACGACAGAGTGGCGGAAGGCAATCCCAACAAGCGCGAAGACATGGCCTACAACCAGTTATACGCGTTTTTCAACCCCGCGAGCAAAGACTATATCGGCAACCTAAAAACTCTCGCACGGCAGATTGGCGCGCATAGCTACCACACTCATTTAAGGAACTCCCAGATGAGGGACGTCCGGAAAAAGGCCGCAGCGGAAGCCGAAAAATACGGGGTGGAATTTCATCAAACCGAATGGTGCATGCTCGGTTTTTACGCAAACCCAAAAAAACTCGATGGGTTCACCATGGATTGGAAGAGCAATACTTATAACGATATGCAAACCGCCCTGCACATGGCAAAAATCATATATTCAGACTTGGTTTACGGGCAGGCGCACAGCTGGAGTTATTGGGTTGCTAGCGAAATCCGCGACGGCATTTGCGCCCTCATAGACGCGCAGGGATTTGTCGAAGACGCAAGAAAAGGCCGCGATATGCGCCCCACAAAACTGCTCTGGGCGCTTGGCAACTACTCCTTCTTCATAAGGCCTGGGTACGACAGAGTGGAAATTGCGGGGGCGGACAATATGGACAAAGTAATGGCGAGCGCGTACGTATCTCCCGGCGGAGATAAAATTGTCGCAGTTTTTATAAATATGACGCACGAAGCGCAGAATGCTGAAATTTCTATAAATTGCGACGGCAATGCCGAACTCGCAGGGCTGTACAAGACAGACGAACGCAGCGACCTCGCAAAAATAGATTTTGATTCAGATTCCATAAAGCTCGCGCCGAGATCCATTACAACGGCTGTGTGGAATGTGAAATAAAAATCAAATTATCTTTCTGCACACCAACTTTTAGACTTGTATAAAAGATATGCGGCAAAGAAAGATTTCAGTTGCCGCATACCTAAAATGGAAAGCTATCTTGTTATTGAATATTAAATCAAAAATATAAGCCCTGCATAATACGTCATCCCTGAATTATGCGATACAAAAAAAAGCCTCTTTCGAGGCTTTTATTTAAGTTATTTATTAGCTACCGGGCAGTTTTGCTGCTGAACAGGACATTTTGCCGCAGGACAGTTTTGCTGCTGGACGGGGCACTTTACCGCAGGGCAGTTCTTTGGGCAGTTCTGCGCCGCAGGGCAACAGCAATTTTGCGCCGCAGGGTAGCAGGCGTTATTGCGCGGGCAACCATTGCCGCGGCAATTCGGACAACAGGCAGTCAGGGCAAATAATCCCGCCGCCACCAATGCTATAATCGATATTTTTTTCATTTTTTTATATATTTGAGAGTTTCATCAATCGGCTTAATCGGCGAACCGCACGATTGAGCCGGATTGGCATTTAGTTTAACATCGGAAATATTCCGTTTGTTTCAAATAAAATTTTAATATGTTTTTTTATGCCTATTTACCGCAGGCAAAAAAAGCAGCCCTTGCTTAATTGGGCTGCTTTTTATTTATATGCCGCGATTACCTTTTTCTTCTCTTAAACGCTAAGAAAAGAGCAAGCGCTCCGAAAATTGCAGAGATTGCCGCAGGCTCCGGAACTTCCGAAAATGTGACAGACAGCACATATTTTCCCTGATTTTCAGCCCATTTGAATATCGCATACCCGTCGTAGAGATTTTTAGCTACAAAATCGGCATTCGCATCTTCAATATTTAGGCTGCTATCTATCGCGTCGGCAGAAATCAGAACATATTCGTCTCCATAATAGTCGGGAGCATATATGCCGTTAAAATCTACTACGATTTTTTCCACTCCTGCCTTAGCGATATTGCCCGCGGAAACAGTATATCCGTTTTGCATAGCGCCGCCTTCAAATATAAATCCGCCTGAGGAAAGGCTTATGTTGGCAAACTTTGCGCCGTTGCCAATTACGTTATAAAAACCGCCGTCAACTAATAATGTTCCAGTGGTTTCAGATACTGAGGATATGTAAAAAGTCCCGCCGTTTAGCGTAATGTCGTTTATGGTTCCGGAGGTAATATCAAGCTCCTGATAGCCGGCCGCAGATTTATCCATTACGATATTTAATTTATTTTCACCGTTTATTATGCTGCCGCTCCAACTCGCAGCAACCCCTAATTTATTAGTGAAAGTTAAGGTGCTGTCGCTTTTATTTTCTGATACGGTCAACTTATTATTTCCGAAGAGGTTTGACCCCTGCAATCCGCCTATGCGTGTTGACTCGGCGTCAATTCTCCATTCCACGCCAAATGTTCCATTGCGTGATTCTCCTTCTATAGTATTCACCACTCCATCAACGGTTAAGTTCCCAAAATTGTGAAACTTTAAATTAAACCAGGCGTCACCAATATTTGAATTTAAATTCAGATTTCCGGTAATGTGGATTTTCCCATTATATTCCCCCATTCCGGTCGAGTGTGATATAGTATCACCAAAAGAAATTGCGCTTGGTGAATAAGCAGAACTTGCCTGAATGTTTACGTCTCCATTTATAGTTAAAGTATGCCCCGTAAGGACGCGAAGGTATGTTCCATAGTATCCTTTTGAACTCTGGCTAAGATTTAGAGATTCAAACTCAGCGTCGCCTTCCACATCAAAAAATACGTGCATTTGCGGATTTACGACGCTAATAGAGACGTTGCCGGCGTGAAAACCGGGATTTATAGTTGAGGAAAGCTCTACACTGCCGTTATTTATATTGAGAGTTAAATCATTGCCGGCAACTTCCGAAACTGTCGGGCTCCACTTTGAGGTGTCGCTCCAATTCCACCATTCGGTGATGACATTGTCGGCGCCGGTTTTTAGAGTGAGTGTCTCGGCAGAAATCGACTGCGCAAAAGCAAGCGAAATGTAAGCAATAGCAAGCTTAGTTATATTCTTTTTCATATGAGTTTTTTTGGTTTGATTTAATATTAAAGCGGAAAATAATAAAAAATACCTTGCGATTTAGGTATTTCGAAAAAGTTTAATAATTGTCTAAAAGGAGCGTTAACTATGTCAATCTTTTTTGTTTTTGCACATTATCTACCCACTCATACTCTAATCACAAGTCAATAGTTCGCTAAATCTTACGAAATTTAAATCAAACCATCATCTCATATTTTTGAGCAATACATTACAATTCATACGCACTTTTTTTACAAAAATGCGCATATTTTTCGTTAAAACACATCACTATACTTATTAAAATAATCAACGCCTCTTTAGCTACAATTTAAGTCATTAAAAAAATTTTATGCCCATCCGCAAAAGATAAAAAATTCTCCCAAAATTAGAGCCCGATAGACAACGTTCTCGCCGCCTTTTCCGCAAGCTTACTTGCATCAACCTTCAACCCCCACCCTGGCGCGCCGCCTTTCACGGTAAGTGTTCCGTCCTTATTTTTAACTACTGGGGACTCAACAAGGCATTCCTCAAAGACGTTAGACTCCGAAGGCTTTTCCATTGCTTCGCACCACGCTGCTCCGCTTGATGCTGCAATCTGCTGGAATATCGCACACCCGGGGCCAATTAGGCTGTCGTCGCCAATCATTATTTTCGTTCCCCAAGACGATATTTTTTTCGCGAATTGAGCCATATCATACAAATCCCCCATGCAACCAGGGTGCAGATTATAAAAATCGCCCATTCCCTTCGGCGAAAATTCGAGAGCCCTCCATGCAGGGCGCAAATTCACGTCAGGAATAAGGGAAAGTCCGAAAGGCCTGCACAATTTTTGCAATTTCTCCATCTCGCAATCTTTGAGTTTTGCGGGATCTTCCAAGGCGTCGAGCCCCGCACTGCGGAGCATTTTAAGGGTTTTGGAGAGCTCTTTTAGGTTTTTAAACCCGCGATACCCGCAGTTTGCGTCGGCCACTATAAAACATTCTTTCCCCATCGCTCCCCGAAGGGCAGATACCAACTTGCAGTCCGATTCCGCATTCCCAAATATTTTTAATTTTATATACCGCGAGAATCCGCTTTTCTTTGCCTCCGCTGCGCGCTCTACAACTTTTTTGGGGTCGTTTTCAAGAATGCAAAACATTCCGTTTACAGGTACATTTTGGGAAAGTCCAAGAAGTTTTACGGCCGGGACTTTTTTAATTTTCGCGCAAATATCCCAAACCGCCATATTGAGCGCCTCGTATTCTTTCCACGGCAGGAAATCTCTATTCTCCCGCATATACTGCAATGCCTCGGACGGTGTTTTCCCGGAAGCCGGCTTCATCGCGTCTGCGCATTTTTTTAAGTCTATATCAGGATTGTTTGCCGACAGCACGCACTCGCCCCACCCTTCAAAATCTCCGGCCTTCACGCGCAAGAACAAATGCTGCCTCGAATTCCAATCGCCAAAGCTAAAATGCCTCGGTGTTTCAACATTTATAAGATAAAAATCGATTCCGGATATTTTGGGCTCGGGCAGTTCCGCAAGCAAGATGCCGGTAAATATAAATGACGCCAAAATTTTTAATGTTTTTTTCATCAGTGCAAAATCAATACACTAACAAAACAAACCGCGCAAATTTTTTTTGGGCTACGCGCGGAATTTACAGACAAGTTCTGCCGCAAATTCCCGTAGAAAAAAAATTTTTTCTATAAAAAAATCCGCGCACCTCTGGCGCGGATTATAAAATTTCGCCTACTTCCCAACCGCTTTGGCGTATTCGGCGTCGCTTACCGGTTCAAGCCAAGTATTTTTATTATCCTTAGGGTTGCATTCTATTGCCAAGTGCGAAAACCAGCTGTCGGGAGCCGCCCCGTGCCAATGCACTACATTTGGCGGAATCTCCACAATATCCCCCTCTTTGAGAGGCCTTGCGGGCTTGCCCTTCTCCTGATAAAATCCCTTGCCGCCAACCGCAATGAGTATTTGCCCTCCCGTATGGCTATGCCAATTATTGCGGCAACTGGGCTCAAAAGTTACATTCGCAATCGGAACGCCAAGCTCGGAATTTTTAGAAAGCGGCGCCAAATATGATTTCCCGCTAAAATATTTTGAATAGGCTACATTTTCAGCGCCGAACGGGAATGGCCCGGTGTTGGACATTCCGCGCGGGCCGTCCCGCACAAGCTTAAGAATTTCGCCTATCTGAGAGTCGCTTACGCCATTGTGCTTTGCTATGGCAATGTGGCTTGCAAGCTGGCTCTCGACTCCGTCCATCGCGGCGAGCATCGCGACTGTCGCAATTTCGCGCGTGCGCCAGTCGAGATTGTCCCTGCCGAATATGTCGCCGAATAAATGCGCCTTCAAAAATCTGTCTATCGCGGGCGCGAACTCGAATATTTCTCCCTTGACCTCCGCGCCGATTAGCTTCGTTTGGTTGTCGGCGCCGAATTTTAATGGCGATGTATCCGGAAGCTTAGACGGGCCGCGCCCCGCCACGTCGCCGCTGCGCTCCTTCAAAAGCCCCATAAAAGTACCGAGCGCGTTTAGGCTCCTCGGGAATCCGCAATACGCATAAAGCTGTACGAGAACCTCTTTGTATTCCGCGACTGTCACCCCCGTATCGAGCCCTTCAGCGAGAGCCGATTTCAAATTTTTGCAATCGCCCTTAGCAGCATAAGCCGCCGCAAGCGCAATATTTTTTTCTTTTGACGACAATTCCATACTGTCTTTTGCCTCCGTAATATTAAAAATTAGCGCCGCGCATATTGCGGACATAAACACTTTTATTCCCATGCCATATCCTCTCTTTTTAATTTCCCGTACGTCGCGGCAATTATAGCTAAATACGCTTAATTGTAAATATACGTTCCTTTCAAAAATCTGCCTATTCCTACCAAATTTTTTATATATTTTCTAAAAAGCGCAAAAAAAGTTGCGGAACCAAAAAGCCCCGCAACCGCAAAATCAATCCGCCGCATCCGCGCGCGGCGACACTCCAAAGAGCCGCTTGTATTCCCTGCTAAACTGCGTCGGGCTTTCGTAGCCTACTGTATATGCTGCCTCCGCGACATTTTCATCCCCGGAAATAATAAGCCGCCTGCCCTCGTGCAATCGCAATTTTTTCTGGTACTGGATAGGGCTTACAGAGGTGACTTTTCTAAAATGCCTGTGGAATGTCGTCGGCGCCATATTGGCTTTCTGGGCAAGCTCCTCTATTAGAAAGGGCTTCTCGTAATTTTTTTTAAGCCATTCCACTGCGCGCATTATCCTATTGTTCTGCGTTCCGGCAGTGCAAAAGGCGGCGACATGGCCTCCCAGCGGACCGGTTAAAAGCCTGAGATAAATCTCGCGCATGATAAGAGGAGCAAATATCGGGATTTCATTTTTTCTATCCTCTATCCCTGCAAGCCTGCAAAAAGCGTCCAGCATATTCTCGTCAACGTCCGCTACGGCGATGCCTTCGCGCGGCACGTCCCGAGACCTAACAGCGGGCAATTCCGAAAGTAATTCCGATATTTCGCGCACATCCAAGTCTAGCGACACTGCAAGCGCGGGTTTTTCAGCGCTCGCCTCCGCAACGTAGCTCGTCCCCGGAATGTCCACGCCCGAAACCAGAATCTTCCCCACCCCATAGGAGTATTCCGCACCTCCAATCAGCGCGCGTTTTGCACCTTGAAGCATTAAAATAATCCTCTTTTTGTAGAAGCAATTTTCAGAGGTTTTGGCTTCGTCTATTCTGTAAAATTCAAGTCCCGGTATTTTGCACACATACATTCCGGCGCGCGGAAGCTTTTTTAGAACGGCTTTTTTCAGAAGCAAATATTTTTGGGTAATGCTCATTTGTCCGATTTACAAAACGAAAAAAATTATGTCAAGAGCAAGAGCCTAAAATCATTCTACGCCCTTCCGTCTTCAGAAATGTATCAGCCGATGCGCATATTACAGCGCAAAATCTGGAAATTCACAGCGCGGAAACAGGGGATTAAAAATTTTTCTTCCATTCTTTTATTTCGTCGAGCCTTGCCTTGTATTTTTTTTCGAGCCCCTCCTCGGTCGGACGGTAATACTCGCGCCCAACAAGCGAGTCCGGAAGGCATTGCATATCTGTAAGCTTTTCCTTAAAATTGTGGGCGTATTTATACCCCTTGCCATATTCAAGCTCGCGCATTAGTTTTGTCGGGGCGTTTCGGATAACAAGGGGCACGGGCTCAGCAAGATGTTTTAGAGCGTCGGATTTCGCGCTCTCGTAAGCTGTGTAAAGCGCGTTTGATTTCGGCGATATCGACATATACACGACAGCCTCGGTCAAGTGCACAGAACATTCCGGCATTCCTATAAAGTGGCAAGCTTGGTACGCCGCAACGGCGACCCCCAACGCCTTTGGATCGGCAAGCCCAACGTCTTCGGAGGCGAAGCGGACAATTCGCCTTGCAATATACAGGGGGTCCTCGCCGGCTTCGAGCATGCGGGCGAGCCAATACACTGCGGCGTCCGGGTCGGAATTGCGCATGGATTTGTGCAGGGCGGATATAAGATTGTAATGTTCCTCGCCGGTTTTGTCGTAGAGCAAAGATTTTCTCGACGTGCATTGCTCAACAATTTCCCGCGTCACGACTATCCTGCCGTCCGCGCCTCTTGGGGAATTTAGAACCGCCATTTCCAGAGTGGAAAGCGCATTGCGCGCGTCAGAGTTCGCAAAAACTGATATTGTCTCCAAAAGGTCGTCGTCTATCGACACCCCCATTCCGCCGAAACCGCGGCTGTCCGAGAGAGCCCGCGACAATATTTCCTTCAAATCCTCCGTTTCAAGCGGCTTCAAGACAAACACTTTGCAGCGCGACAGCAACGCCCCGTTTATTTCAAACGAAGGATTCTCGGTAGTCGCGCCGATGAGTATTATGCTTCCCTTTTCAACGAAGGGCAGAAATGCGTCCTGCTGGGCCTTGTTGAACCTGTGAATTTCATCGACAAATAAAATGGTCTTTGCGCCAAAGCCGCGGTTTGCGTCGGCGCTGCGCATTACGTCGCGTATTTCTTTAATGCCGCTCGTGACGGCGGAAAAGTCGATAAATTCCGAGCGGGTCTTGTTTGCGATTATTCGCGCGAGCGTCGTTTTCCCGACTCCGGGCGGCCCCCAGAATATCATCGACGAGATTTTGTCGTTTTCTATAAGCGTTCTAAGAATGCAGCCTTCGCCCAATAGGTGTTTTTGCCCGACAAATTCGTCGAGATCTCTCGGGCGCATGCGCGCTGCGAGCGGTTCGGGGTCGCCCCCCAATGGGATTTGTCTGGTATTGTCGTTGCGCATATTTAAATAAGAATCCGCCGGAGTCCAATTTCTTCAACAGCGGCGAAACAGACAAGGAAAAAAACGCCGTCTGTAAAAAAACGCTAAAAGCTTCTTGACAAAATTCGTAGTCGGGGATTTATTCTAATGCTTTCAAATACGGTGGTAGTAGCTCAGTTGGTTAGAGCATCGGATTGTGGTTCCGAGGGTCGAGGGTTCGAGTCCCTTTTACCACCCCACTTTGAATTTCTGCGCGGCGGAGGCCTTTTAAGGCAATTCTACTGCGCTTTTTTTGTGCCGCAAGTTGCGGAATCATCTTGCATTGGCCTTAATAAGCGTTTTTTGGACATATTTTTCGAGTAAGCGCCAAATCGGAAGCAAAATCTTCAATTCTTTCCTACACTCATTTTTGATTTCTCAATTTATGATGCAAGGCCTTTTTATCGGGCTTCATATGTTTCTTGTGCGGTTTTTGATTAGAAAAAATTTATTTTTTCTTTACACGCAATCGATATATAAATAATACGCGCTGACTAAAGTTATGAAAATTACGCCATCGATATTCGCAACATTTTTAATATTAGCGGCAAGCACTTGCGCACATGCCCATAACGGCGCTGAAAGCAAAAACTTTATGGAAAAACTCGAACTCACAAACGAATGGGATAAAGTATTCCCGCAGAGTGACAAGGTCGCGCACCGCAAGGTGACGTTTAACAACCGCTACGGAATAACGCTCGCAGCGGATATGTATATTCCTAAAAACTACGAAGGCAAGCTTCCCGCAATCGCGGTTGCAGGCCCATTTGGAGCCGTTAAGGAACAGTCCTCTGGCCTATATGCCCAGACAATGGCTGAAAGGGGATTTCTCACTGTAGCCTTCGACCCCTCCTATACGGGAGAAAGCGGCGGCCACCCCCGCTATGTGGCGTCTCCAGATATAAATACGGAAGACTTTTGCGCCGCCGTAGATTTTCTATCGAACCTGCCAGAGGTCGATCCCGACAGAATCGGAATAATAGGGATATGCGGATGGGGCGGAATGGCTCTAAACGCCGCCGCAATCGACACGAGAATCAAGGCTACCGTGACGTCGACCATGTACGATATGAGCCGCGTGAGCGCCAACGGCTACTTTGATTCAATGGACGAAAACGCCCGCTACAAGCTGAAGCAAGAGCTGAATGCCCAGCGCACGAAAGACTTTAAAAACCAAAGCTACGAGCTCGCCGGCGGCCTTCCCGACGTTCTTCCGGCGAACGCCCCGCAATTTGTCAAAGACTATTACGGATACTATAAGACAAAGCGCGGATACCACAAGCGCTCGCTTAATTCAAACGGGGGCTGGAACAAGACGTCGGCGCTGTCGTTTATAAATATGCCGATTCTCTCATATAGCGGGGAAATAAGAAACGCGGTTCTTATGATACACGGGGAAAAGGCGCACTCGTGCTATTTTAGCAAGGATGCTTTTAAGAAGCTCAAAGGCGATAATAAGCAGCTGCTTATAATTCCCGGCGCCAACCATGTCGATTTGTACGACACCCCCGCCATTCCATTTGATAAAATAGAAAATTTCTTTAAGGAAAACCTCAAATAGCAATATAGGCAATATGAAGAGCGAACTTGAAAAAATGCTGTCCGGCGAGGAATACGACAGCCGCGATCCCGTTCTCTTCCAAATGCGCAAACACACGCGCGAAGCGATAAAGGAATACAACGAAAACCCAACGCCCGAAAACCAGGAAAAGGTCTTCGGATACAGGCCGGAAAATCTCGCACTCGTGCCTCCTTTCCAATGCGAGTACGGACAAAACATAAAATTCGGCAAAAACGTATTCGTAAATTTTAATTTTAGCGCCCTGTCGTCTGCCGAAATCGAAATAGGCGACAACTGCTACATCGGGCCGAATGTCGGTCTTTACACGGCAATGCACCCGATTGACCCTGAAAGAAGGATTAAGGGAATAAATTTTGCAAAGCCCGTTAAAATCGGCAAAAACTGCTGGCTTGGGGCAAGCGTTATAGTGCTTCCGGGCGTGGAAATCGGCGAGGGTTGCACGATTGGCGCGGGCAGCGTCGTCACAAAAAACATTCCGCCGTACTCAATCGCCGCCGGGAACCCCGCAAAAATCATAAGGAAGATAGGAGAATAGCAATGCTCTACGAAACACACTACAAAGAAGGAAAAAAAGTTTTCTTTAAAAAGTTCGATTTGAAAATAGCCGGACTCTTATTTCTGCCGGACAATTTTGACGAAAGCAAAAAATATCCTGCGATTGTAGTGACGCACCCGGGAGGAGGAGTAAAAGAGCAGTGCTCGTCTTTGTACGCATGGAATCTCGCGCGGAACGGATACGTAGCGCTTGCATTCGACGCGAGCCACCAAGGCGAGAGCGAAGGAATGCCGAGGTGCTTGGAGGATCCGACTTCGCGCGTGGAAGACATACGAAGCGCCGTCGACTATCTCACATCGCTAAAATATGTGGACGTCGAAAGGATAGGCGCAATGGGAATTTGCGCCGGGGGCGGCTACACAATAAACGCAATCCAGACTGAATTTAGGATTAAGGCGGCAGCCGGCATAAGCACTTGGGACGTAGGAGACAGCGCAAAGAACGGCTTTCCGGGCGTCGATATTCCCGACTTTATGCATAAGCTACTGAAAGAGGTTGCGGACGCGAGGACGTCCGAAGCAAGAGGCGGAAAGGCTGCATACTGGCATTATGTGCCCGAGAGCGAAGCCGACATTGACGAAAACACTTCGACAATTCAAAAGGAAGCGTACGAGTATTACAGGACAGACCGCTGTTTCTATCCAACCTCCGTAAATAAATATTTGGTCTCTAGCAACGACAAGCTCGCAGCCTGGGACGCCTTTGCGCACATAGACACTGTTTCCCCGAGGCCGCTTCTTTTTATTGTCGGCAGCAAAGCCGATACTTTATATTTTACGAAAGACGCATTCTCGAGAGCAAAAGAGCCAAAGGAGATTTTTACAATAGACGGCGCAACCCACGTTGACTTATACGACAAGCCCCAATATGTCGGGCAAGTCGTATCAAAGCTCGTGGAGTTTTTCGGCAAATATTTGCGCTAAGAAAATAGATTTATCGGCCGGCGATAAGGTAGGCGCGGCAACAGTGCGCCCGGCAATGCGCGTTCTTACACGCCAAGCCAATCAGCACGATGAACCCTACCTGCGTCATCAAGTTGTTGTCGAGGTTTCGAGCCAGAACAGCCGCAATGGCAAAGAGCAGCACGAGCGGCACAACCAATATGACCGACAGCGGCAGTTTCCAGTCCTCGTATAGCGCGACAAGCATCAGGTGCACGAATATTACGCAAAGGGCGAAAATGTATATGGAAGTATTGCCCATGCGTTTTTCTTGGAATGCCAAGTCGGTCCATTCAATGCCCATTCCGTTCGGCAGGACTTCCGAGGCGATTTTTTCGATTTCCGCGATTGCCTCGCCGGTACTGTGGCCCCTCTCCAAAGCTCCTATTATTTCGGCGCACGGATAGAGGTTAAATCTCGAAACGCGGGAAGACCCGATAATTCTGTTTATTTTTGCAACAGAACCAAGCGGAACATTGTTTCCGCGAATGTTTGGAATTTTTAGGTTGTATATGTCGCGCAAATCGCTGCGCAGGCTTACCGTGGGGCCGGTGCCTGCCTTAATGTCGATTTTATTGAAAAGGCCGCAATCGCGGTACGCTACGACATCACGCTCGCTGAGCTCGAAATACGCCTGAACAGAGGAGTCATCAACAATCCTCGTAAGCAGTGTCGAGTCGGCAACAATCAAGTTTCCTATATCGACGAGCGCCTCGCTTATCTTGCCTGACATTGGCGCGCGTATGCTTGTGTATTCGAGATTGAGCTTTGCGTTGCGCACTTTTGCCTCGGCGTTCGCCAAAACTGCGTTTGAGGAAAGCATCTCGCAATTTCTCGTGTCGAGGAGCTCTTTTGCGACTACGTCCGCCGCGTACAATTCCTTTGCGCGCTCGAGGTTAGTCTTGGCGAGTTCCACGCGCGCCTTAGCCTCTGCAAGTTCCGCCTCCGTCGAAGCCAATGCCGCTTCGTACGGGCGAGGGTCGATTACAAAAAGGAGGTCTCCCTTTTTTACATTCTCGCCCTCCTTGAAATTTATGGACTTCAAATATCCCCCGACTTGCGCCCTGATATTGACGCTTGCGATGGCCTCGATTTTCGCAGTGTAGTCGTCCCACAAGACGATATCCCGCACGACCGGCTTCGTGTAAACGACTTTCGGAGCCGTTTTAGTGGCGGAAGTATCGGCCTACTTGCCGCAAGCGCATAGAAGAAATGCGGCCGGTATGCCGATAAACAATAGTTTAGCGTATCTGATGCTTGTCATAATCTATTTTAATATTTTATCTATAAATTCTGAATTTATTTTGCGCACTTTTTCGGCCTCCATTTCGCCGAAAACCTTCCAGTTCATATCCATCTTTACGCCGAGGCGCGCGGAATTGAAAAGGTGCGTCTGACCGAGAAGTATTTTTGCGGCGATTCTTGCGCCCTCCCTCTTTATGCGGTCGCCCGTGGCGATTTCCACGAGTTTCGAGAGCATCCGCGTGCGCGGAATGAACAATTCTTTTAGAAATAAATCGAAGGCCTCGCCGTTGCAGAGCTCTTCGCGCATTAGTATCAGGACAATGTATCTAGAATAGCGGTTGTGCTCGGATTCGCAGCGTATTCTGGAAGATAGAATGTCTTTTATAAGCGCGCGGGCATCCTTTGACTTGCGAGTAGCTTTTAAATTTTCATAGCGCTCGATATAGGGCTCGTATTGCTTCTGGAACAACTTTACTATCAATTTAGCGATCTCCATATAGAGATCGTCTTTGCTTTTGAAATAATAGTTTACTGAAGCGAGGTTTACGCCTGCCTTGTTGGCGAGGTCGCGCATTCTAACGGCGGCGGGAGTCCCAACTGCGAACATTTCAAGCGCCGTGCGCAGTATTTTTCCGGCCGTCTCGCAGTAACATTCTTTGAGAATAGATTCTAATATCTCGTCCATACCCAGCAATTCGTTTAAATAAAAAATTAAACATTTGTTTAAAACATTTGTTTGTCAACATAAAAAGCGCCCCCACTCCAATTCAAAAAATTTAGAAGCTAAATAAGCGAAATTACGGCGCGGCTATCAGTGTACAACAAGCCAATCGCCCGCCATGCAACAGCAAAGAACAGAAAGCTAAATGACACTGCCGGGAAATCCGGGATTAAACCGCTTATCCGTTTAAAAACGGCTTCATTAAAAAAATTCCTTTATTTTTTCAGTTTAGAATCAAAAATACGCAAAAAACAATGAAAGTATCGGGCAAACAAAGAAACAGCAGAATGTGCTTTATCTGCGGAATGGAAAATCCTGTCGGGCTGAAATCGCAATTCTACAATATGGAAGACGGCGGCGTGCTGACGATTTTTAAATACCTTCCGGTACACCAAAGCTTCCCACAGCGGGTGCACGGCGGGCTTATAGCCACAATGCTTGACGAGCTTACTTTGCGCGGATATTGGGTATTGGACGAAACAATGCTCGGGGTCACCACATCGATAAACATAAAATTCAGGAAGCCCGTTCCGTACGACGTCGAGCTGCTCGGCAGGGGAATAGTCGTAAACGAAACCTCGCGCTACTTTAAGACCCACACCGCAATAATGGATAGGGACGGCAAGGTATTTGCTGAAGCCGAGTCCGCATACATAAAGCTTCCCGCCGAAAAAATTGCAACAGGTGCAAGCTACCACGATGAAATGCGCTATCTAATTGAAGACGGTGTGACCGAAATAGACGCTCCAAAAATTTAACCTTAAACTATTGTCAACCTCATATGGAAAAGATCGCCCAACAAAATCGCTCTTTCGGAAGAGAGATAACTGCGATTTATTTTAGCCCCACCAATTCAACCAAGCGGGTTGTTGAAGCCGTTGCCGGCAAGCTTTCGAGCCTGAGCGAAATCCCGCTTAGGGAGATTTCCCTTACCCTTCCCTCCGAGCGTTTGGCAAGCATCGGCAAATTTGGCGGCAGCGACATTCTCGTTTTGGGCTTGCCAGTTTACGCAGGAAGAATTCCGCAGATAGTTGACAACACGTTGCGCGGGCTCAGCTCGGACGGAGCGCAGGCTATCATCATTGCCGTTTACGGGAACAGAGACTACGACGACGCTCTCATTGAAATGTCCGACATTCTATCCGAGAGAGGATTTAAAATTGTTGCCGCAGGAGCATTTATCGGCGAGCATTCATTTTCGAGGGAAGTCGGCAAAGGCCGCCCAGACGGTAGCGATATAAAAATCGCGGAGGACTTTGCTTCATCTATTGCGGGAAAGATAGCCGAGCCTTCAAAAGGCGCGCTAAAAATCAAGGGCAACAGGCCATACAAACAAAGGCTGCCTATGCCGCCGTGCGCTCCAAAAACGCTCGATGCATGCACAAATTGCGGATTGTGCGCCAAAATCTGCCCCGCTGGTGCGATAGACAAAAACAATCCTAAAAAAATCTCCGACGGCTGCCTTATGTGCTGCGCATGCGTGAAAGCGTGCCCGCAAAACGCAAAATATTTTGACAGCGAAATATATCTAAAATTTAAGGCCTTTTTGGAGGAAAATTATTCGGCGAGAAAAGAGCCGGAACTTTTTTACTGACGCCAAAATTGAGACAACTTATTTTGATTTTTGAAGCGCCCTACTTTATCTTTTATCGGGGCGTTTTTTTATCGTGAAATTACAAAATATTTTTTAGGCCTCAATATTTTGCTTCCCAATTCAGGCGCGCATTGCATGAGAGAAAATGCTGATTTTAGCCGCAATTATCCTCCCCCAAAAGCGATACAATTTTTATAGATAAAATTTACAATAATGTTTCAGCCATTTCTTGGCAACAAGAAGAACTGTGAACATTTCTAATATGTTTTCCGACGTAAAATTGCTTCTTTGCAAAACTGCTATACAAAAAAGCCACTCTATGCATCACATTGTACATGGCTTGTTGACCGCGCTCCAAGCAAAAAAGACGGAGAATTAAAGTAAATGGAGTCGATACTTGATTTGGATTGCACTTTTCAGACGCAGGCGACGAGAACTTTTTTGATAAACTTAGTGGAGATTTTTGGTGCACCCGCCAAAAATATAAAAGAGCTTGAAGATAAAAATGGAGTAATTGGCACATATTTCTCAATATAAAATTACCCGATAAAAAATGCGGGAAAAAGGAAAATTTTGCCCGCACTGCGTAAAATAATTTCAAGACATGCGCTTTTACCTTATATTCAGGCAAAATTGCCAATCCATATTTTAATTTTCCTGCGAAGATATTTTTTCCACATCTATTCGCGCGAAAAAAAAATTCCGGCGGAGCGTTTTGAAAAGAATGCTCCGCCGGAATGCGGCATTATCCGCCGAAAATCGAATCCGCGCCGAGGGTGCCGTATATCGATTTCAAGTAATTGATGCCCTTTACCGTTTTCAATTTTGCCTGCAACTCGGCTATTTTTGCCGCCGTTGCCGCGTCCTTGTTTTCGGATGACGAAAGCCTGCGGATTGCGCTTTGCAGGAGATTAATCTCTATCTGCTGGCGGTTCATCAGCCGCTCGGCGTACCATTCCGATTTCAGAATGCTTTCGCGCGTGAACATTTGGCGCAACGACGGGTCGTCGAGCGTCTTTCCTTCATAGGAACCGTCGCGCATAATGTACAGGAGGGCTTTGAGCGGCGGACAAGCGCCTTCAATTGAGCCGTCTTCAAAGTACATCTCAGCCGCCCTGCGGTGGGCGCCTACCATATTGTCCATGCCCTCGGCAAAGGCGTCCATGTCCTGCAATTCTGGCCGCAGCATGTCGGCTGTAAATATCGAGGCGGGATTCGAGAAAATCCTGCCGAAATACCTTATGACAAAGTCTTCGGTAATTCGCCAGCCCAGCCGCGAAGCGAGAACTTTTTTGCCTCCGTATTCAAAGTCCTTGCAGCGTTCGAGCATTCCGGCTTTTATTAAGTTTTGCACGTCGAGCTCGTTTGGGCGCATTCTCGCCCATATTTCAGGTATCAGCAGGCTGATGTCGTGGTCTACGCGGTATTTTACGCCGATGTATCCCGCGCTGCTGAGCCAGCCGTCGTAGCGCGTCAGAGCAAACGAAACGAGAGCCGCGTTCAAGTCGGTAACGGCGCAGAGGGCGTTGAACGGGCCTTTCGTCATTGCGCCTTCGAGCCCTGCGCCCACTGTGGAAGGAGATTTGCCGGTCATTGAGGCAATGTACTCCATGAAAAGCTCCGGAAGTTCGAGATAGTGCAGAGGTCCGTGTACTGCCAGAGCCCGTATGCCTTCGGAAGCCGGATTGTTGCGCCTTCCGGATATAACTGCATTTACTGGATGCGGAACCTCTTTGCCGGGTGCAATGCCTCGCGCAAGGCGTGAGCCGATATCGCTTATATAGTATTTGCGGCGGTTTACGATGTCGTCGCGGTTTTGTAGGTAGCGGACATTCTTGCTCGGCTTGCCGTCTATCAAGCGCGGATTGGCGGACGAAACTACGTATTCCGGCTTTGTCTCTTCGAGAAAGTCGCTTAGATTTTTGCGCATTGGCGGCGTAAACCTGTCGAAGCGCAAGACGTCAGCCGCCATTTCCCCGACCTGCCGCCTGTCGAGCGGCTCGTAGTTTGAGAAAAACATTCCCTTTTGCGACATATCCGCCTCCGCGCGCTTGTCGTAGCCGCGAACAATCGCTTCGTCGGGCCTTTGGAAAAGGCGGTATTCGCAGTTATTCGTAAATTTTACGGACGCCCCGCGCGAAGCAAGATTCTCGGGCAAATATTCAACGGCAGACTCCGGCACGACGACGGACGTCGTGATATCGTCCTCCATTTGAAGCTTTATCGAGGGTGCAAAGTCCTTGCGCAGGCTAAAAGTTCTCCACGAGCCGTCCTCTGTGAATCCTATGCGTAAATACGAGGTAAGAACCGGGGCGTTCTTGTATTTTAGAGTATTCCCGCCTGTCCCGTTTATCGTGTCAACCGAGAATTTATCCTGCCAATTCTTTCCCCATTCGGGTCTGTAATGGCGCTTAACCGTCAGGACAAACTCCCTTATATAGAACGGAATCGACGAGAGCCATTTGTTGTATTCGTCGGAATATTCGTCCGAAGGAGTCAGAAGTTTGACGACCGACCCCATTGTGCGGCGCGAATCGAGTATCGGGCGGCTAAGCGGGCCTTTATTGTTGGGCGAATTCGGATCGCGGTAGCGGTTGCCGTAGTTTTTGTTTATAATTTCAGAAACAAATTCTATGTCGCGCTTAAAGTCGGCGATCATTGATGGGCCGTGGATAATTGCGTCGGAGATGTCTTTGGACATCTCGCTCTTTCCGCCTCCCGAGACTGTGGCTGGCTTATGGCAATATACGCCCTCCTCTGTCGTTCCCACGAGCCTCCAACGCCTGCTTTCGTGCGGCCGCGACATTTCAACTTTATACCCAGCGGGCGATATGTACGTCGTGTACGGGGTGAGCCTTATCGACTTTTCGACGCCGTCTTTTTGCCATGTCACGGTCTGTGTTTTGAGAGAATAGTACGCCTTTTCATCGACATATATTATGTCTGGATAATTTTTGTCGCGCGCCCATCCGTCGGGGTGGACTTCTATCGTGTCCGCCAATATCTCAACGAGCCTCGCGAAGGAGCTCTTATTGTTCGGAGCGTATGAAGTTGAATAAAAATCCTCGCCGAGGTCGCGGCTTGAAAATGCGAGCGCCCCGCCGGAATGCTCCTCCTCGCACTGCCCGTACAAGTTGGCTGAATAGCTTATTTGCGTTTTTATCTCCTTTTTGGAGTACCCGAAATAGTTGTCCGCGATGAGGGTGACTATGACGCCCTCCGAGCCTCTCGCCGTAATTTTGAAAGACTTTCCGTCGTTGTATAGCTCGTCCGGGTCCTCCCAGCACATTCCGTCGCGCTTTTGGCGCTCGGTGGCCTCGGATATATTCGGCAGGCCGAGCTCCTTCTTTTTCAGCGATGTCAAGTGCGGAGCGAGGACTATGCAGCCCGTGTGGCCCGTCCACGAGTCGAGGTACTCCGCGGCATCGTTCTTTTGAAGGAACGGATTTCCGGCATTGCCGAATATGCTTTCGACAAAGTCGAGATTGCACACGAGCGCGCCAGGCGCAAAGAAGCGTATCTCCATCGTTTTTTCGGACTCGCCGTTGGGTATTTTGGGGCAAACCGTCGGGCGCAGGTATATCGAGACCCAAGTTTTCGCCTTACGCTCCTGCGTGGAAGTGAACGGGAGCTCGAGCATTTCGTCGGGGGCGGAAAATGCGCGCGCCCACAAATTTTTAAAAACGCGCTTAGGCACGGATTTTTTATCGGCCGGAACAGGAAGGCCACCCTCGGCGACGTGGAAGACACCGGCAGTCGTGCGCCTATCGCTGCGCGGATTATTTAGTATGCCCTGCCTCACTCTGTACGACGAAACGAGCGGATTTTCATGTTTGTCGCTATCCGGGGGCAAAGAGAGGGTTCTCGCGGTTCCAAACCTGTCGAGGACAAAAGTCTTGTGCGGGAGCGACGGGAACGGTTCGCGGGGATCGCAAACGTCGCTGAGGTAGTTCTCGAGGTAATTCATTATTCTGGAATCCGGCGGGCAATAATACTCGGCCGACAGTTTGGAAAATTCCCTGTAATTTTCCAAAAGCGGCTTGGCGAGCTCGACAATCGGGTAGTCGTCCTCTTTTCCGAAAACGGGCAGCCCTGCGGCGGACAGCCTCATATTCACGTATTCAAACAAAGTCTCCCCGCCGACTTCGTTTGCGCCGGTTTGCGGATTTATTCCGAGTGCAGATTTATAATCCATAAAAGTTCCTATCCTATTTTAAGGGGCGCCGCGGCCGCCCATATGCGGGTGGCAATATCGCCCATTGAATATAGAAAGCTAATCGCAGGATTTTTTCACGTTTTTTTTTCGGTTTTCGGGTGTTTTTTGATATTTTAAATGCGGAATAGTTGACAACTGCGGCAAGTTGGCAGAAAATTGCGGCATGAAAAAAATATCCGCCGCATGCTTGGGTTTCGCGTTCGCAATATGCTGCGCGTCTGCAAACGAAGTTTTTACCCCCGCCCCCGAAGACGTAAAAATACTTGGAACCGAGGGGGATCTCGCAAAAGTGCTAAAAAGGGATATTGGCTTTGGCGAGGGCGCGCTCTACCGCCCTTCAACAAACGAAGTTTTCTTTTCGGACCAACCCAAGAATATGATATACCGCTGGACCGAAAAAGACGGGTTTTCGGTTTTTATGCGCCCGGCTGGCTATACGGGCGCCAAGGGCGAAATGGACAAGGCGATAGACTTCGGCCCCAACGCAATAGCCCTCGACAAAAATGAAAATCTCGTGTTCTGCCAGCAGGGCCACAGGCGCATAGCAAGGATAGACGAGAAGAGGTTTGAAGTGGAGGTTTTATCGGATTCGTACGACGGCAAAAAGCTGAACAATACAAACGACCTTTGCGTGCTAAAAGACGGCTCCATATTTTTTACCGACCCCGGTTTTTGGCACAAGCGCCGCGCGCCCGAAGCCAACGAGCTCGATTTTAGCGGCATCTACAAAATCACCCCAGACGGGAAAACCGTTTTGATAGACGGCTCGCTTCCCCAGCCCAACGGCATAGATTTTTCGCCGGACGAAAAATATATGTACATATCCCAAAGCGGCAACGGCGAGCAATGCTGGTTTGTTTACGAACTGGATGAAACAAAGACAAAAGTGCTTTCAAAAAAGATTTTCTGCTCCCTTAAAAAGTGGACCGGCAAAGTGCGCGGCGCGCCGGACGGAATGACTATCGGGAAAGACGGCTGGATTTACGCCACAGGCAACGGCGGAGTGCATATTTTCTCGCCCGACTTGAAACATAAAGGGCTTGTTAAAATAGAAAACCAAGTTGCAAACTGCTGTATAATAACGGACGGCGATAAAGAGAAATCGCTTTTCGTAGTAGGTCCCAAAGGTGCTTACATAATCGATATGCAGCGCCTAAAAAACCTCGCCGGGAACGCAAACTAATTCGCCCCTGCGAATGCGAATCCCACAGCAAATGATATATACCGACTTAAATACCGAAATAGACGTTGGCTCGAGCGGGCATTTGATTGAATTCGGCCCATTCAGGGCTTTGGTTGACTGCGGTCTGCATCCTAAATATATGGGGCTGTCCGCGCTACCGAACCTCTCGAAAGTTCCGCCGGAGACGCTCGACTTCATAGCTGTGACCCACACGCACCTCGACCACTGCGGAAGCCTGCCCGTGGTTGCCAGGCACCAGAGCTCGGCGCATATCCTCGTTGCGGACGAAAGCTACGAGCTTTTGTTTAGAATGCTCCGCAATTCGCGCACTGTAATGGCCAAACAAAGGGAGGAATTCAATATAAAAGAGTATCCGCTCTTCGACTATTCTGCGATAGACGAACTGCGTTCGCGCGTTGCGCCAATGCCGTTTGCGCATACCCGCCGGTACGAAATAGACGGCAACCTTGCCGACATAACTTTCTACCCCGCCGGACATATACCGGGGGCGGCGAGCGTTATGTTTGAATACAAAAAGCAAAAAATACTTTTTAGCGGCGACATATCCTTTCACTCGACCGGCATATTAAAAGGGGCCGTCCCCCCGCAGGGCAAAGTGGACACCCTTGTGGTAGAGACTACGCGCGGCTCTTATTCGAGGCCCGCAGGCACGACATACGACAGCGAAGTCGAGCGGTTTGTAGCCTCGGTTTCCCGCGCACTTAGAGACGGCGGAAGCGTGCTTGTGCCCGCATTTGCGCTCGGCAGAATGCAGGAGATTCTTTATATAATTTATAAGGCAAAAAAGAGCGGGCGGATTTCGTCTGACACGCCGATATTCGCAGGCGGCCTCGGTCTCGACATTGCCGAGTATTTTATAAAGGGCGCAAAACGCTCCAACACGTTTTCCTTCTCGAAGCAGCATATGGAAGGCGTAAAACCTCTAAGGGGCGAGATAGTTGCCGGCAAGGACTTTGACATTAAGGGCATATACGTTCTCGGGAGCGGAATGATGGTAAAGAATACGCCAAGCTACCTTGCCGCGGCGGCACTGATGGACAACCGTGCAAACGCGATATTTCTGGTCGGGTACGCCGACACCGACACGCCAGCATACAAGCTGCAACACTCCGCCCCCGGAGACTCGTTCGCATTCCGCGACTTATTTTACGTCGGTACAGTAAACTGCAAAGTTGACAAATTCGACCTAACTTCGCATGCCGACCGCGAGGAAATTCTGAGCTTTATACTTGAAAAGGATCCCCGCAATGTGGTTCTCACCCACGGCAGCTTGGAATCTAGGGAATGGTTTATGTATGAAATCCTCGACAGGTCGCCGAAGACGCGCGTAATAATTCCCGAGCCTTCGGAAACGCTTGAGTTATAATTTTTGGGCGCAAATTTTTTTGAGAAAACAGAAACTTGCAATTAAAGTCGGTCGGCTTTTAGTTATGCGGAATTTCTGTAATTTTAGGTAAAATATTATAGTTGCCCTTAAAAATTTCCCAAAATTTCGATGCGCATCAAAGTCCCGCGCGCCTAAAATTTTTCAAAAAAAGGGCACTTCGTTAAATTCGGCAATAATAAACAAAAAGCGCGCCGGAATTCTCCGCTGCACTCTGAGGTTTTTATTTTTGCGCTATCCAAAACGGCTTAACGCCTCCGGCCCCTGCCGCCACGCGTCCACTCTTAGGGTTCCTGGCTATCAAAGCCGATTAACGACGGCGTCCTTGCTGCCGCGCGCCCGCCCTCTTAGAGTTCTATGCTATTAAAGCTGCTTAACGACGGAGCCCCTGCCGCCGCGCGCGCAACGCAAACAAAAGCGCGACTGCTCCAAAGGCAAACGCGAACTCGGCGGGCTCAGGCACTTGCGAGAACGATACATCCATTCCCGTCGCGCCAAATACGGCCTCAAACGCAAAGTTGTCAGAAACGCCGCTTATTACCGTTCCCGCTATTCCGCTGCCTTCCTCGTATGTTATCAGATCCTCAAATGAGGATATTCCCATGTCCACAAGCTCTGCCATTCCCTGGGGATCAAAATTAAATTGCAGATTGATGTCGGCATTCTCTGTTTTGTCGAATTTTCCCGAGAATTGGATTTTATCGGCCTCGGCAGAGTCGGCATGGATATCAATTACAATCGTGCCGCCCGACCACATTCCGCTTTCAAAAGAGACGGTACCGATGTCGGGCGCATCTCCTGGGTCATTGGCCGCAGCGGCGCTGAAATATCCGCCCGATAGAGTTAGAGTTTTAAATGAAGTGTCGCCGTATAGGCTCAGCATTCCGTTTTTGACGGTAATGTTGTCTGCGACAGTATCATAAGAGCCTTTTTCAAGCCTGAGCGTCTGAACGGCATTGGAGGAGGCGGCATTCATTTCTATATTTAACTCAGAATCCGCAGAAATATTGGCGACGGGGTCGTTGTACTGCCCCTTGGAGATGCCTTTAAAAGAGGAATTTGTTGAATTGTTGAAGATAATGTTTTGAATGACAGTCGGTATCGCGCCTCCTACGCCATATGACGTTGCCCCGATTGTGATTTTACCGGTTCCGTCGATACCGTCGCAGGTGAAATTGTTGGTAAAAGTTCCCTCAACTTTCACTGAACGCGTCAGGTTCAGGACGGAATTTGCGTTCGCGAGTTTTACTTTACCCGTAACAAAAGTATCTTTTACATTAAGCGTTAATGCGGCGGTAGCCTGGCCGCTTCCACCGATTATTTCCAGGCCATTTTTTATAGTTAAAGTGCCAATTCTTGAATCGGTATTCATCTGCTTAAAGAAAGCAAGCCACGCCTTTTTATTGTTTGAGGCGTCAATCGTGAGCTTTCCTTCAATATTGAAGGAATTGCCGGCACCCACTATGCCCATCATATTTCCATTGCCTGAAGAAATATAATTAAAATCCCCGCCAATGGTAAAGCCGTCGTGAAAGTTTATATCTTGGGTATTCCCAAAGGATTGGGTACCGTCGAAAGTCAGGCTTTTTATGTTTAATCCGCCGGTATTTATGGTGCCAGATAGAGTCACACCCGAAATTACGACATCAGTATCTTCCGTAGGAGCTTTCCCTGCGGGAGTCCCGGATGAGTCCGACCACCAGTGGGAAGAAACATTCCAATATCCCGTCCCTTCGTAATACAAAGTGTCGGCATTTGCAGATGCAATGGCAAGAATTGGGGAAAGTAAAAAGAGCCTGTATGGAATTTTCATAGAGTAATAAGATATTTTTCATTAGATATTTTTATCGATTTTGATAGTTCGGCAAATAATTTTTGCATTTTATTTTTTTTAACAGTTAAATTTAAACTTAAAAGCTTACTATATTTTAGGTAATGTTTAGTGAAGAAATGCTGGTACGAACACCAAAAGGCTGAAATTTCAAACGGCGCGCGCGATAAAAAAACAGTGTGGACTAAACGCAAAAAAATTTTTGCAAATTTTGCGAGCTTCCCCAGTTATTTTTTCACATGCTTGACAGCAACCAACGCTTTATCTCCGCCCTCCTTTTTATCTAAGGAATCGACTAAAACTTTTTAGCGCATTTATTCCGCCAGCAATAAAATCTGGCTACAAACTCATTAAAACTTAAAAAACTATCTTAAAAGCCACTCGCAAACTTGTGCGAATATATGTCTGAGAGATATGAAAAGCGAGTTCCGCGTTACCGCCTAAAAAATAGCGCGGTAAAATTAACCAAATAAAAAATTTTTGCCTGCTTTTTATTTTAGCCTGCCCTTAGAACTTAGGCGATATTTTTCATCTTTTTTTAAATTGCATAGGCGCCCCTAAAATCACTCGGAAATTTTATAAAAATTAAGTCAATGCCCAAAATTCAACAACCCATAATAGTAAACCAGAAGAAATCCAATTTTTTGGAATTGCAATCAACCGACAATCAGAAATAGCCATTTTGCGCAACGATTATTCCTTCGCATTTTTTATAAAATGAATCCGCCGATTATCCAAAACATTTTCGACAAAAAAAAGGACGCGGTTTAAAACCGCGCCCCTACGTTTTTGCGCCAATGCGCACTATTTTTTGGCCTTGGCTTTTTCCGCGCTTTTTAGAGCCGCCTGCGCCGCTGCAAGCCTCGCTACTGGAACGCGCGGCGGCGAGCAGCTAACGTAGTTGAGCCCGACATCGTTAAAGAACGTTATTGAGTCGGGATCGCCGCCATGCTCTCCGCAAACGCCAAGCTTAATATCTTTCCTTGTGCTTCTGCCCTTCTCTACGCCAATGCGCACGAGCTGTCCGACGCCATCGACATCTATCGAAGCGAACGGGTTTTTCGGGAGAATATCAAGCTCCTTGTACCTTCCGAGGAAACTGCCGGAGTCGTCGCGGCTCATTCCCAACCCGGTCTGGGTGAGGTCGTTCGTTCCGAACGAGAAGAATTGAGCGACTTCCGCGATTTCGTCAGCGGTCAGCGCGCCGCGGGGAACTTCTATCATGGTGCCGAGCATGTAGTCTATCTTGACTTTCTTCTGCTTCATCACCTCTTCCGCGACTTCGCGTATGTTCTGCGCCTGGAATTTCAATTCCTGCACAAAGCCCACGAGCGGAACCATAATCTCGACTTTTACCTTAACCGGCTTTTTGCCCTTCATCACATTTGCGGCGGCTTCAAATATTGCGCGCGCCTGCATTCTCGTGATTTCCGGAAAGCTGTTGCCGAGCCTGCAACCGCGGTGGCCAAGCATCGGGTTCTGCTCTTCGAGAGCCTTGCAGCGCTCCGCGACAATTTCCGGGGAAACATTCATTTTTTCCGCGAGCTGCGCGCGCGCCGAACTTTCGTGCGGCAGGAATTCGTGGAGCGGCGGGTCGAGGAGGCGCACAGTGACCGGCAAGCCGTCCATTGCCTTGAATATGCCTTCAAAGTCTTTGCGCTGGTACGGCAGAAGCTTGTCGAGAGCCTTCTGGCGCTCCGAAGGATCGGTAGCGAGAATCATCTGGCGAACGGCGTCAATTCTGTCGCCTTCGAAGAACATGTGCTCCGTACGGCAAAGGCCAATGCCCTCTGCCCCGAGCTCGACAGCCATTTTTGCCTGCGCGGGAGTATCCGCATTTGTGCGGACGCCGAGCTTGCGGTATTTGTCCGCCCATTTCATAACCGTGTCGAAAAGCTGGTATGTATAGCTCTTGGCTGGCTTCATTTTTCCGGACAGAACGCGGATTACTTCGCTTGGGGCAGTCTCGATTTCGCCGAGGAATATTTCGCCGGTAGTGCCATCAATGGAAATATAGTCGCCTTCTTTGACGACTGTTTTGCCGACGCTCATAATCCTCTTGGAGTAGTCCATAGATATGTCGCTTGCTGCGCAGATGCATACTTTGCCCATTTGGCGCGCCACGAGAGCCGCGTGTGAGCTTACGCCGCCGCGGGATGTCAAAATGCCTTCGGCGGCAATCATTCCGCGCAAATCTTCGGGGGAAGTTTCCTCGCGGCAGAGGACGACTTTTTTGCCCTGGGCATTTAGGAGTTCGGCTGCGGAGGCAGTGAATACAACCTGTCCGCTCGCGGCTCCGGGGCCTGCCGGCAGGCCTTTTGCCAAGACTTTCGCCTTTTTAACAGCAGAGTCGTCGAATACGGGCACGAGGAGGCTCGAAATAGAGTCGGCGGGGATTTTGAGCAGCGCCGTTTTTTCCGACATGAAGCCCTCTTTGTTCATTTCCACCGCAATGCGAATGGCCGACAGCCCTGTGCGTTTTCCGTTGCGGGTTTGGAGCATGAAGAGTTTGTTTTCTTCGATTGTGAACTCGAAGTCCTGCATGTCCTTAAAATGCTTTTCGAGCTTTTTGCGGATTGCCAAAAGTTCTTTGTAGGCTTTCGGCATTTCCTTTTCGAGCATGGAAATCTTGTGCGGCGTGCGGACGCCCGCGACGACGTCTTCTCCCTGCGCGTTTATAAGATATTCGCCGTAGAAAATGTTTTCGCCATTGGCGGGGTCGCGCGTAAAGGCAACACCTGTTGCGCTCGTTTCGCCTTTATTTCCAAAGACCATCGTCTGGACGTTTACAGCGGTTCCCCAGCTGGCGGGGATATTGTACTTTTGGCGGTAGATTATCGCCCTCTCGTTCATCCACGAATTAAAGACTGCGCCGATTGCGCCCCACAGCTGTTCATATACATCCTGAGGGAAGGCATTTCCCGTGCGGCTTTTAATGAGTGCCTTATAGCGCTTTACGAGTTCTTTAAGGTCGTCGACGGAGAGGTCGGTGTCCATTTTTGCGCCGACTTCGGCTTTTAGGACGCTCATGACTTCGTCAAACGGTTCGGATTCAGCCTCGTTGCGCGCCTGTACGCCCATTACCACATCGCCATACATTTGCACAAAGCGGCGGTAGCAGTCCCACGCGAAGCGCGGATTGCCGGTTTTGGAGGCGAGGCCCTCTACTGTCTTGTCGTTTAAGCCGAGGTTGAGGATAGTATCCATCATGCCGGGCATCGATTCGCGGGCGCCTGAACGCACCGAGAAAAGCAAGGGATCGTTTTCGTCGCCAAAAATCTTGCCCATCTGCTTTTCGACAGAGGCGACTCCCGCCTTTACATCGGCCGCCAATGACGCAGGGTATTTTTTACCGTTCTTGTAAAAATAGTCGCAGACTTCCGTTGTGATTGTGAATCCCGGAGGAACGGGGAGCCCTATGCGGGCCATTTCCGCGAGGTTTGCGCCCTTTCCGCCGAGAAGGTTTCTCATAGTCGCGTCGCCGTCGGTTTTGGCCCCGAACAGATATATGAATTTATTTTTTTTGGTTTTGGGAGCGGATTTAGCCGCCGCCTTCTTGGATGCCGTTTTATTAGCAACTTTTTTTGCCATATATTTTTCTTTTCTATGTATTGTTATTTTTAACATGCACGTTGAAACTGGGCGATGTCGACATGAATCGGTATGTAAAAAGCAGACATCCGAAACGGGCAAAAGTCGTATAAAAAGCAAGCGCCGAACAGTTTCCGGGCGTAAGCCCAATTGCCCCGATTTGGGAACCTATCCTAAGAGAGCGCCGATGCGAGATCATAGAAGATAACGGTAAACAAATCTTGCGCGATATTGTTGAACATTATTCAAAATTCGTCAAGATTTTACCTTTATTATTCGCTTTTTCAGCACCTGTTTATTGTTTAACAGTTAAATATTTTGGCTCACCAATCCATAATTTTTATTTTTTACGCCGAAATCCGCCCGCTTTGGTAAAATTTTTGAGAATCTGTCGAGGGAGAGTTCCGGTGTTTTTTTCCCCAATGTTTGGCAGTTTTCTGAAAGGTGGAAAAGCAATCCGCACTATCATCAAGTGGGCTGGCAAAAAACGCACAGCGCAAAAGAAGCGACAATTACGGCTTCGACAAATTTATATTTTACGCAAATTGCACCCCTCATAAAAATCAAGCCGCATATTTAATAAATGAAAAAAACGGGCCGCGCAAAACGGCCCGCATATTCGTTTAAAGAAGGATTAAGAGATATTACTGCTTTTCAACCCTGCGCAACATTTCCCTCGTCCAAAGCCTGTTTGGATTAAGCCTGTCGGACTCCTCAAAATGGGCTTTTGCCTCAGCCTTTTTGCCGAGTCCGAGTTCTCCAAGCCCCATGGTATAGTATGCGCGGGAATTTATGAGTGCAATGCTTTCGCCGGTTGTACCCTCAGCTCCGTAGAAGTTGACATGGCTTGAAACAATCCCTTTCTTGCCGCTGTCCACCAGAGATTCAAAGAGTCCATTTGCCTCTTTCTCCCTGCCAATCTTGGCGAGCGCCAACCCCTTCCAATAGCGGTAGTTTGTCTTTTTCACATTCACTTCCGCAGCCTTGCGGTAATATTCCTCAGCTTTCGCCTTCTCCCCCGCCCTTTCGCAAACTTGGGCGAGCATGCAGTAAATCTGGGCGTCGCGCGGGGTGCGCGTATCATACAAAAATACCTGATGGTTTTCCGGGTATTTGAAGGCTTCGAGCATAATTTTTTCGGCGGCGGGGAAATCGCCGGCGTCCGCCTTCGCCCACCCCGCCGTGAGCAGGGCATCGACATATACATCGTGGAAATTTCCGACGCCTTCGCGGGTCGGGAAATAGCAGTCGCGCAACAATCCCAAGACATAGTCGAAATCCCCCATATATGTTCCCGTGACGACTTCCATCGCAAGCGGATAGTACCGCTTTTCGGCAACTGCATGGTTGCTTTTCAGAAGCTCATAGCGCTTTGCGATATCCTCTCCGGCGGCTTCAAATACTTGGTCGCCCTCTTCGAGGAATATCGGCTGCTTTTCCAAATCTATCGCCTTGTGGTAATATTGCGCGGCTTTTTTATAATCCCTAAAATGCTTCCAATACGCCCATCCCATATTGCGCCAAGCCATAGCAAAATTCGGGTTTAGTTTCAGGGATTTCTCCCATTCGGCGACGGCTTTTTCGGGAATTTTGTCGTAGTTTAGATTGCCGAGATAATAATGTATTTTCCAGTTGTCCGGAAGGTATTGCGACATCTTTTCGAGCACGCGCGCGGTCTCGAGCCTAAACACGTTTGCGAACGGGCACTCCAAAGCCTCCTTAAAATATTTTTCGGCTTTCTGCTTGTCCCCCGCCTTGTCGGCAAAGAATCCGAGCCACATTTTCACAGTTGCGTAGGCGGTTTTGCCATTTGCGTATTCGAGGAGCTCGACTGCGTCGGCGTCGAAACCGTTGTGCATGTATTTAATAGCGAGCTCAAGGTACGATTCAGGGTCGTCGCGCATGAGCTTTTCAAATTCCTTCCCGCCCGACAACAGCTGTTTTTCGCGGGCGGCGTATGCGTTTACTGGATCAAATGCGAGCACTTTTTCCGCGCATTCGAGCGCGCCCTTTTTATCGCCCTTAGCGCGCAATACGGAGGTCTTTAGGTTCGCAGCCTCGATGTTGCGCCCGTTGTACGCCAGAGCCTCCTCGACGCGCTCCAATGCGGAATCGAAATCCCCTTTCATTGAATACATCTGGGCAAGCTGGGTATTGGCGGCGGAATTGAACGGATAATTCCAAAGCGCCCGGTAGAACATCTCTTCGGCGCCTTCCATTTTGCCCTTCGCGCGCAAGACAAGCCCGAGATTGTAAATTGCCTCGCAATCCATTGGGCGCGTATAGTCCTTTACAAGGCGCTTTATTGCAGTTCTAAGATGTTTTTCGGCGCCTTCCAAATCGCCTCTCTGGCGAAGGATAATCCCCATCTGGGTGTTTGCGCGCGTATCGCCGGGATCGCGCCGGAGAACCTCTTCAAAGTAATCGACCGGATTTACAAACGGATTGTGGAATTGCAGATTCCTTAGCCCCACAAGGTAGCATTCCTCCGTATTTTTTATTTCGCTCGGAGGCAGCGGCGGCTTCACTATTTCGGGAAGCGGCTTGTTCGGATCCTTTGCGACAGCCGCATACGAAAGCAGCGTCTTGCCGGAGGAGTCCGAGAGTGTCATTCTTATATTTTCCTCTTTAACTCCCTTTGCCTCGACGCTCTCCGCATACGGAGAATCTGGGGACACATCAATTTTGCGGGAGAACAATTCCTTCTTGCCGTCGAATACGGTGACAGTAAGGTTTTCGAGCTTTTGGGTCGAGTTTACCGACACAAAGAGTTTGCTGCCATCGGTTTCAACATTCATTGCGGCGATTTTCGAGGCCTGCTTCGCCCCCTTCATGCCGCGTATTCCATAATAATATTGTGTAAAGGTTTTTACTTCGTAGGGGTATATCCAGTTATAGTCGGGCTGGTTGTCGGAATAGGCGCCCATCATGAGCTCTACATAGTGCCCGGCGGAGTCGGTAAGTATTTTAGTAGGCCAGCCGGAATTGGGGCCCCAAAGCCAGAACTTTCCGCCGGACGATATATGCCTGTTTGCAACCATCATGGTGCCCGCGTCTTTGCCGTGGTCGTAGCCTCCGATAAAATCCTCCTTGCGGTCGAAGGCGAATATTGAGTTTGCTACCGGGTGGTTTTTCCACCATGAGGCGTCGATATTGTTTTTATACTCTTCGGTTCCGTTGTAGGGCTCGCGCGTTATCGGCCAGCGGCAGAAGCTCGACTTGCAATGGAAAGTTCCAAATTCGGTATTTTGGGGGAAAATTATTTGGTAGTCGTCGTTGCAGTGCGTGGAGGCGTTGGCCCAGAATAGAATGGAGTTCGAGTTTTTCGTGGTGTTGGCGAGCCTTCCGTCAATTTGCATGTAGGACTTCCCGGGGAAAAGCGTCACCCCTATCGCCCACGACATTCTGTGCCGCCATTCTGTTTCGCCGACCCATATCGTTTTGCTGCCGTCCTTATTTTCCGTTATCTTATAGTCAACGGGGCTGTGCGACGTCACCCTGTGGTGGTGGAAGACGTTCCACTCCACTCCGCCGGAAATCCACGCTCCGTTCATTCCGACATTTGCGGGCTTTATTACGTCCTGGTGGTAGAATATATCGTACCCGTTAGTTTTGTCAATTGCGTAGAAGAGCCTGCCGCCGATTTCCGGCAATACGCATACTTTTACATATTCATTTTCAAGAAACAGCGCTTTGTAGGTTACATTTTTGCGCGTGCGCGTCATATTGTCGTTTAGCGGATACGGATAGACGGAGCGCCGCGCCCGCTGGTACGACCAGTCGCAGTCGAATATCGGCGCGGCCTCGGGGGCGTCGAGTACATAGGTTGGGATTTCCACGTTTTCCTCCCACGCTTTTACGGTAGATTCAGCGGCGCTGGAAACCTGAAGCGCCGCGACCGCCAAAAGCGATCCAATATATGCTATTATTTTTTTCATTTTTCAGTAGTTGGCATTAGATGTTAATGCGCACGCGCGCAATTTGGCATGCCTGCAAAAAAAGCAATGCAAAAACGTTAAAAAAATTTTACGCATGCGGGGGCAAAAAGTCAAATTTCATTTTAGACATCGTTTCAAAATTTGACATAATAAAAAATTTCGGGCTACCCGCCTATTTTTGCTATTTTCATAGCGTTGCAAAACGCCTTACTCCCATTTTGAAAAATTTTTTCTTTTTGTATCTTTATGCGAAGGCGGCGCAAAATAAAACTTTTAGCGGCGCCGGCGCACGCGTGTGAAAAAGAGTTTTTCTATGTAAAATTTGCAACGCCCAAACAACAATAAAACTAAAATATGTCGGCTTTTATCTCATACAAAAAAGCGCAAAGTTCCGCGCCGCTCGCTAAAATAACGATAAACAAAAATAAGCAGGCGGCTAAATCGCGCGCATTTTGCGCCTATACTGACTCCGCCAATATCCCTTCCGCAAAGTAAGAATAAAAAATTTTGCGGTCAGCTCAAAGGTTTACGGTCAGCTCAAAGGAAAGCTTTCCCTCATTTTTCCAGGATAAATTCCGTAATATGCAAAAAAAGCTTTGGAGAATGACGATGCGTTTGCGTACCCTACAATTTTGGCGGCTTCCGCGTTTGTGCAATTTTTAGACCTTAAAATATCCGCGGCAAGCGCCATGCGAGCGTCGAGGACATATTTTGAGAAAGTTCTGGCAAAAATTTTTTCAAAATGTTTGTCGAATGTACGAGCTGACATTTTTAGGGAATTTGCAATTTCCAATATCCGCCAAGCGCGCCCGGGCTCTTTATTCACTTTGGCTGCAATTTTTTCAATATCGGATACACCCGCGCGCACATGCGGAAATTCGCGTAAAACCAATGCTGCAATGCACCCCGCTATTGGACCGAGAATTGCGGGCGAACAAGTCGCCGAGTACGCCTCCGCACGATATGCCTCCATAAGCGCAAAAATCTCCCCCGCCGAATCAAATTTCTTAATAAAAACTTCGCGGCCAAAAACTTTCTCCCAGCGCGGGATTTTCAGCATATGCGCCCAATAGAGCTCCGCCCCGCCGCTTTCTACAAAGTTATCGCAAAGCCTTTTTGGCGGTATTATCAGGGCTTCGGAAGGATTCAACTTTACCGTCTTCCCAGAAAATTTTGCGACCAAAACCCCGCTTTTAACCAAGAGAAAATCATAAAAAGATTCGTTGACGCGCGAATGGTAATAGCCGTCGGCATGGCGCGCGTATCCGACAATATCCACCCCCAATTTTTTCCATGGATTAAACCGGGAATATCTTGGCATTGAAAGCGAAGATCCAAGCCTACCCCAGCCGGACTCAGGCTTTACAGACGCTCTTTGCTTATAAATAAAATACTCGACCTTGCTGCCGTTCGTCCAAAGGCGCAGATTGTTGTCGCTATAAACTTCCCATTCGTATTTTTGCGGCACAATGATATTTTTGCCTTTTATTTTGGAAGAATCCATGGGCTTTTTATTGAATTGCTTGCTTGTTTTTCCCATCGCTTAGCGGCGTTTTCCCATATATTTATTGGCAATAAAATAAGCTGTCCAGAAGAATCCGCCACTTCCATTTTATAAGATATTAAAATCCTTAAACCCAAAAACGTGAAAATTTGCCTTGCGCGCTACTTATAAATCTGCCGGAAAAAAAAATTATCTTCCCCTCCCCCTGAGGCAGAAGACATACACATAAAAAAATTTACACAATTTTTATCCGCAAATCGCCCTCCCTCCGAAAAAGAATTTTTAGATAAAAAAACCGCGCTTTCGCAGTGCAAAAGCGCGGGATTTATTGAGAACCCATTGTCAATTTTGCTTTTCAAAGCCCCTATTTCGTGGCTTCGCCAAGCAGAATACGCAGCGGCTCTCCGCTTTTTAAAGCCCCTATTTCGTGGCTTCGTCGAGCAGATCTCCGAGGGAAGTCAAGTCTTGGTCCTTGCGGATCTTTTCGAACGCAGCTACCTCTTCAGCGAGCTTTTCGGCGTCGTATTGGGCGGCCTTTATCGAGAGGCCTATGCGGCGCTCGTCGCGGTCGATTTTTACGACGCGAGCCTTGACTTCGTCGCCAACCTTGAGGTGGTTCTTAATCTTGTCGACATGGTCTTCGCTGATCTGGCTGATGTGCACCAAACCGTCGATATCGTTTTGCAGTTCGATGAACGCGCCGTAATTGGTGATCTTGCTGACCTTGCCCGTGACCAAATCGCCGACCTTGAAGAGGGAGTCGATTTCTTCCCAGGGGTCCACAGTCAGCTGCTTCATGCCGAGAGATATGCGCTGGTTTTCGGGATCGACGAGCAGGACGATTGCGTCGACTTCGTCGCCCTTTTTGAGGACTTCCGAAGGATGGTTTATCTTGCGTGTCCAGCTCATGTCGGAAACGTGAACCATACCGTCGATGCCTTCTTCGAGCTCTACGAATGCGCCGTAGGTGGTCAAATTGCGAACCTTGCCGCGAACATGGGCGCCGACCGGATAGTTGTGGACAGCCATTTCCCAGGGATTTTCTTCGAGTTGGCGGAGTCCGAGGGATATTTTCTGTTCTTCCTTGTTGATGTTGAGAACAACAGCTTCGACTTCGTCGCCGACTTTGAGGACTTCCGAGGGCTTTGTGATGCGCTTTGTCCAGGAGAATTCCGTGATGTGGACGAGGCCTTCAACGCCTTCTTCAAGCTCGATAAACGCACCGTAGTTGACGAGGTTTACGACCTTGCCGCGCACGTGCGCGCCGACCGGATACTTGCGCTCGATATTTTCCCATGGGTTGGAAGTGGTCTGTTTGAGGCCGAGGGAAACGCGTTCGCGTTCGGTATCGACTTCTATAATCATTACGGAAATTTCTTCGCCGACCTTCAACATTTCGCTCGGGTGGGAGATTCTGCCCCAGCTCATGTCGGTGATATGCAGCAGGCCGTCGAGGCCGTCGAGGTCGATAAACGCTCCGTAATCGGTGATATTCTTGACGACGCCCCTGCGGATGTCGCCGGGCTTGACTTCCGCGAGGAGTGCGCGGCGCTTTTCGGCGCGCTGTTCTTCGATGAGCTCGCGGCGGGAAACGACGATATTTTTGCGTTCCGCGTTAATTTTTACCACCTTGAAATCGTATGTTTGCCCAACGTATTGGTCGAGGTTCTTCGGGGGCTGGACGTCTATCTGCGAAGCGGGCAGGAAGGAGTCCACGCCTATGCTTACGATGAGGCCTCCCTTTACTTTGCTCTTTACGCGGCCGGAGAGAATTGCGCCTTCCTTGCAGTTGGCGAGAATTTCTTCCCAATTTTTCTTTTGCTGCGCTTTATCGTAAGAGATTACGGGGTTGCCCTCGCGGTCTTCAAGCTTTTCAAGCAGTACTTCTATTTCTTGTCCGATTTGTATGTCGTTGATATCCGGAAATTCGTTTATCGGAACGACACCTTCGGATTTTCCGCCTATGTCAACTACTACTTCGTTTTGGCGGATTTCGATTATTTTGCCCTTTATTATAGAGCCTTGTTTGAGTTCGGCAAAGCTGCTGTTAGCCAGCAGTTCTTCCATTACGTTGTTCATTTATGTCCTTGTGGATATTGCCGTCTCCGCAAGCGGAAACGGGTTGATTGTTTATGGTTATGCCTGCGCAAAATATGCGCAATGCGTTCATTAAAGATTAAATAATTTCAGATTGCCCAGCACCTTGCAAGAGTTTTTTGCCGTATTTTACCAAAATATTCCCGACTTTTTACCGCACTTTTAACAAATTCTGGCGATATACCTTCCCGTATAAGAATAAAAAAATATAAAATTACGCCAAAAACTTTTCTAACAAAATCTAAAAATTACGCATACGGCAAAACTCGCGCGCGGTAAATAGCAAGGTTGCGCGAAGAAAGCTCAAGCCGCCCCTTTGAGTTCCCACTCCATTTTTTGAGCACCTGCTACCCCTTGGGTTCCTGACATTCCTTGGTTCACCGTTCTCTGAATCCTTCCTCCCCCTTTCCTGTACAGTTCCTTTTGATTCGCGACATTGCCGCTTTTAAAGCAACTTGCGCCTCTTTTCAATTTTCCTCCGCGCCCGCCCCCTTTCCACCCTGCCCTCTGCCACAAGAAAAAGCCAAAAACTTTCATTCACTGCCCTTGTAAAATAGAAAAATTTTAAGCTTCAAATGCGCCGGGAAAAGTCCATACTCCGCTTTTAATTATGATACCCGATATTCTGGCAGAAAGATACGCTTCAAAAGAAATAAAACAAATTTGGAGCGCCGAAGGAAAAATACTTCTCGAACGCGACCTGTGGATTGCGGTCATGAAAGCCCAAAAGGAGCTCGGCCTCGACATTCCCCAAGAGGCTATTGACGCCTACGAGCGAGTAAAAAACAACATCAGAATCGACGAGATTAACAAGCGCGAAAAAATCACCCGCCACGACGTCAAGGCGCGCATCGAGGAATTTTGCAGCCTCGCCGGTTTTGAGCACATCCACAAGGGCATGACGAGCCGCGACCTCACCGAGTGCGTCGAACAGCTCCAATGCTACAAGTCGCTCGAAGTAATAAGGACGAAGGCAGTCGCCGCTCTTTCCCTGCTCTCTAAAAAGGCGTTTGCGTACAAGGGCGAGATAATCGCCGCGCGCACGCACAATGTCATCGCCCAGCTCACCACTTTCGGGAAGCGCCTCGCGGAATTCGGGGAAGACTTTTTAAGGGCGGTTGAAAACGTGCAGTCGCTAATAGATTCATACCCTGTAAGGGGAATAAAAGGCGCGGTAGGCACACAGCTCGACCAGCTCACACTCTTTGACGGGAATGCCGACAAAGCCGTACTCTTGGACGAAAAAATCAGGAAATTTCTCGGCATAGGGCGCGCATTTGGCGCCACGGGGCAAGTATATCCGCGCACGCTCGACTACGAAGTCGCAAGCCGCCTATACCAGCTCGCCTCGGGGCCGTCGTCGTTCGCAAAAACGCTGCGCATAATGGCAGGCGCGGAACTTGCGAGCGAAGGCTTTGCAAAGGGGCAGACGGGCTCGTCCGCAATGCCGCACAAAATGAACTCTCGAAGCTGCGAACGCATAAACGGCTTCCACGTAATACTGCGCGGATTCGCCGAAATGGCGGCGGGGCTCGCGGGCGACCAATGGAACGAAGGCGACGTCTCTTGCTCAGTCGTAAGGCGCGTAATGCTGCCGGGAATGTTTTTTGCAATCGACGGACTGCTTGAAACTTTCATTACCGTCCTAAACCAAATGAAAGTGAACTCGGCCGTAATAGCCGCCGAGTGCCGCAAATACATGCCTTTCCTTTTGACGACCACCGTCATGATGAACGCAGTCAAAAAGGGAATGGGGCGCGAGGACGCGCACGAAGTTATAAAAGAGCACGCTGTTGCGACCGCCAACGATATGCGCGCCGGGAAAATATCCGAAAACGACCTTCTCGCCCGCCTTGCCGCCGACCCGAGAATGCCGCTCGACGCCGCCGAGCTTGAAAAAATCCGCCAAGAGGGTTCCGCCGCAACCGGCCTCGCCGAAGCCCAAACGGAGGATTTTTGCAGGAGGGCCGACAAGTGGGCCGAGCGCTTCCCGGAAGCCGTCGGATACTGCCCGGAATCCATTCTATAAAAACGCTTTCCGAACGGATATAAAGCGGCGTATCCCCAAAATTTTTTTAGGAGTAGCCGCCTTCCGGGAAAGCGGTTTAAATTCAATAAAAATATTCAAGGGCTTAAAAATCCCTTAACATGCAAAACATTTTCACAGTAAAAAAAGTCTCGGATAAATCAAAAGCTAGGCGGTGCGAATTGCGCACGGCGCACGGAGCCGTCCAAACGCCGGTATTTATGCCGGTGGGGACGCAGGCGACGGTCAAGTCGCTCACTCCGCAGCAGGTGGAGGAGACGGGGGCGCAAATAATACTCGCAAACACCTACCACTTGAACATTAGGCCGACGTCGGAACTAATAGCGCGTTTTGGAGGTCTGCATTCATTCATGGAGTGGAGCAAGCCAATACTCACCGACAGCGGCGGATTCCAAGCGTTCAGCTTATCGAGCCTGCGCAAAATCTCCGAGGACGGCATATCGTTCGCCTCGCACCTCGACGGCGCAAAGCTTTTTATATCGCCGGAATCGTGCATGGGAATACAAAAAAATTTGGGCTCCGACATCTGCATGGTGCTCGACGAGTGCATTCCCTACCCCTGCGAAAAACAAAAAGTCATAAAATCAGTCGAGCGTACGTTACGATGGGCAAAGAGGTGCAAGGACGAATATTTGCGCCTCGGGCTCCCGCAAAGAGGAATTTTGTCGTTTGGCATAGTTCAAGGCGGCTGCTACGACGACATCAGGAAGCGCTGCGCCGAAAGCTTGGCGGAGCTCGACTTTCCCGGATATGCGATTGGCGGAGTGAGCGTCGGCGAGCCAGAGCCGCAAATGCTCGAGCAAGTGGAGGCTTCCGCCTCCGGACTTCCGTTTGACAAGCCCAGATACGTAATGGGAGTCGGCACTCCGCCGCAACTTTTAAAAATGATAGCCCTCGGCGCCGACATGTTCGACTGCGTAATGCCCACGCGCCTTGCGCGCCACGCCGTTGCCTTCACTCCCGACGGCCCCATAAACCTCAAAAACGCAAAATTTGCCGAAGACTCTTCCCCTCTCGACAATGAAACCGGCGGATATTCCTCAAAATTCTCGCGGGCATATATTAGGCATTTGGTGAAGGCCAATGAAATGCTTGCATGCACGCTGATTTCCATGCACAATATACGCTTCTTCCAAAATCTTATGCAAAAGGCGCGCGAAGCCATAGAGTGCGGCAACTACGAACAGTGGAGCGCCGAAACAATCGCGCGCTACGAATCTTCCGAAAACGATAAATGAAAATAACCCTCCTAAAATATTTTGACCGCCCCGCCCTCGTCGGCATGGATTTCAACCTGTCGTACGCCGACCTATTCGAGCGCGCCAAGCGCGCCGAGGAAATTTTCAAAAAAAATCCCCCTGAAAGGGTTGCGATTTTTGCGGAAAATTCCCCCGAATGGGTGTTTGCGCTCTACGGGGCATGGAGGGTCGGGGCGGCGGTAATACCGATTGACGCAAAGTCGTCCGCCGCCGAAACGGCTTTTATATTGTCCGACGCCTCCCCGCAAATCCTCTGCTGCGACCGCGCGAATTACCAGACCGCCTTGGAAGCTACAAGCGGGCTTGCGAATAAGCCGGAAATACTTGTTTTGGAGGATATATTTTCAGAGGAAAATTTGGGAAATAAAATATCCAATCCCGAAGAATGGGGAGTTGCTCGGGAAGACACCGACATGGCGTTTATAGTGTACACCTCCGGAACGACCGGGAACCCGAAGGGGGTTGTGCTCACCTTTGCGAATATGTACGCCAATATGAAGGCGGTAGCGGAGGCAAAATACTATTTCGACGGAATAAGGGTGCTGATAATGCTGCCGTTTCACCACATTTTGCCGCTTATGGGAACTCTTGTAATGCCGCTGCACGTCGGGGGAAAACTGGTTTTTCCAAAATCGATATCACCTGCCGACATTGCGGGAGTGCTGCAAAAATATCCGGTAGATATGATAATAAGCGTGCCGAGATTCTACGAGCTGCTGCACTCCAACATAATGTCAAAGATAAACCATTCGGCTGTGTTGAAGGGATTGTTTTCACTGGCAAAGGCCGCAAACAGCCGCAAATTTTCCGAAAAGCTGTTTTCTGCAATACATAAAAAATTTGGCGGTGAGGTAAAATTCTGGATATCCGGCGGAGCTGCGCTCGACCGCAAAGTTTGGGCTGATCTCGACACGCTCGGATTCGGCGTGCGCGAGGGCTACGGAATGACCGAATGCGCCCCGATTATCGCATTTCCAAGAATCGGGAGGATAAAAATCGGCTCGCCCGGCGAAGCGCTTCCCGGAGTTGAAATCAGGATAGTAGAGGGGGAAGTCGCCGTAAAGGGCGGCAACGTAACACCTGGATACTACAACCGCCCGGAGGAAACTCGCGAGGCAATCCGCAACGGCTGGCTGTTTACGGGAGACCTCGGATATGTCGATGAAGACGGATTTTTATTCATTACCGGCAGGCGCAAAGAAATAATAGTTTTGCCGAATGGCAAAAATATAAATCCCGCAGAGATGGAGGCGCAGATTGCGGCGCAATCTCCAGAAATTCTCGAAGTGGGAGTTCTGATGTACGAAAACATTTTGCAGGCAATAATACGGGTAAAGCCTGAGTTTATAGAGAAGTCAGGAGGAGTCGAGGCCGCCGAAACTATTATAAGGGACACCGCAGTCCTCCCCTACAACCGCTCTGCTGCCACTTATAAGAGGATTATAAGAATTGCGCTTACGACGGAAGATTTGCCCCGAACGCGCGTGGGCAAGCTTAAGCGCTACCACCTTGCGGCGTATCTCGAAAACATATCGCGCCGCAAGGCGGAGCCGCCCAAGCCTGAACCAAACTCAAAGACGTACGCCGAATTAAAAGAGATGCTTTCTGGTCAAATTTCTATGCCAGTGTCGGCGGATTCCCATATGGAGATGGATCTTGGGCTCGACTCGCTCGGCAAGATTTCAATCCAATGCTATGTAAAGGAAAACTGCGGTGTTGACGTCACTGAGAGGGATTTTGAGAAGTATCCCACACTCAGGCAATTTGCAGAATATGTGGAAAAGAACCGCAATTCGTCCTTTGAGCCGCAGCTAAAAAACATAACTTGGGCAAACATAATCAACGCCCTTCCCCGCCCCAAGCTTCAAAAGCCCCACTTTTTCCATTTTGCGACAATTTCGTTTTTTAGGACTTTGATGAAATTGTTTTACAGGGTTAGATACTCTGGGCTCGAAAACATAGAAAGCGGCGAGCCGCTTATAATAGCACCAAACCACCAAAGCTATCTCGACGGGGCATTCGCCGTAGCGCCGTTTACAAAGACTCAAATATACAAGACCTACTTTTTTGCAAAATTGAGAAAAATACTAAAAGGCGGCTTCCTAAGAACTTTCGCCGAGAGGAGCAATGTCGTGATAATGGATATCAACGACAATGTGAGCGAATCTATAAGAAAACTCGCCGAAGCGCTTAGGCAGGGCGACAGAGTTGTCATATTCCCCGAAGGAACCCGGACTAAGGATGGCAGCGTTTCAGAATTTAGAAGCACTTTTGCAATTTTGGCAAAAGAAATGAACGTAAAAGTAGTCCCCGTTGCCATACGCGGCGCGTATGAGGCGCTGAAGCCGGGTGCGACATTCCCTAAATTCGGCTCCGATATCTTCGTGCATTATTTGAAGCCGATGAGCATCCGCGAGGGCGAAACATACGAAAAATTCTGCAAAAGAGTCCGCGAATGCGTCGAGAGGGAATGGGAAACTATGAAGCCTCTCATCGGCGCAAAAATGGGATAGCCGAGAAAATCCACCTTGGCACTGCACTCTTTTATTTTGCAAATATGGGTTTATATTAGACTGAAAACGGTCTAATAAAAATCTGTATATGCTCTTATTTTTCTGAATGTAGATATACATTCTCCTGAGATTAGTTCTTTTTACAGCCCGCAACTTTGGGCGCGTATCGGGGATTGGATATATTGCAGAATTTTCGGAAATGCGCATAGACCGAGCCCAGAATTGATTTACTTAGGCAAAAGGGTCAAATTGTTTTCCATTCACCCACCCCGCAAATGCAAAACGTCATACGGCTTGCAAAACGCAATTTTATATTTTCAGAAATTTTAGAAACAGCCCCCAAAAAACTTAAAAAGATCAAACCGCAAAAAAATTTCCGCAAAAGAACTTTCAAAAAGCTTCGCGGTGATATTAAAAAATTGCGGAGGAAGAAAACCCCAATTGGCTAAGCGGGAACGCAAACCTCGCAGGCGTTCTTTTTTTATTAAACGTAAACCTCGCGGGCGTTCTTTTTTTATTATAAGCCAATCCCGCTCCACCGCCCGAAAACCGGGTAAAATCTTCCGCCGGCCCTGCGCCTTGGTTAAGCAAAAATAGAATCAGTAATGGCGGACTCTGTAAAATCTCGGCCGTTCCCTTCTCTGTGCGTATCGGCTGTCTTCCCCGAAATTTTCAGGCGCGTTTGAGCTAAAAGCTTCATTGTTTGCGCGCGGCGGAATGCCGCTAAATTTTGCGGCTTTTTCAACGACTTCTTTTGGCAGATTTTCACTGGCAATAGGCGGCCAATAATTTGTCACCCCAAAAATAAACAGCTCGCCGCGGACTGCGAGTTTTTTGATTTTGGAGTCGTACCACACCTCGCATTTGTATTTTTTGCCGGTGTCCGGATCTACTACAGTCCCCACATATCTTCCGTTAGGCGAAAGCTTGAGGCCAGTTATAAAATCCAAGCCGCAAATAAACGGATGGTTTTTTATGCCTTTCGCCCTTTCTTTCGGAGACAGAAAAGTTTCAGCAACGCTCCCGAAATCGTCGTATATCAGAACCATTCTCGCGGTGAAAACCCCGCCGCTTTCGTAAAAATACGCAACACTTTCCGGATTGTTCGTTTTTGAATCCGGAATGACCCAAAAACCTGCGATTCCGCCGGCGCAGACGCGAATCGAAAGCGCGGATAGTATCGCCAGCAAATAAAAGAATCTTTTCATGGTTTATGAAAAAATATCCGCGAATTTTAGAAAAATCAAGGCGTAATAGCAGTTTAAACTATTTTGAGGTTTTAAAGACATATACTTTTTTGGGAAAAACCGCAAAAAAACGCAAACGGAGTTCGTCTTCATTTGCGCGGATAGGGCAAAAATAAGGCGGCATTTTTGCGCCGTCTAAAAAAAATAGGCTGTTTTTTATTGATTTTCCGAAACGAATGGTATTTGTTTTACCAGATATATGCGTAAAAGTGTACGCGTGTAGCTTAATTTAATACAGCGGAAACCGTAAAGACTGAAAATATTATTACAATCATAGAAAGGAAACATTGTGGCAAACTTAAAGAAGAAAAGACGCCTCAAGATGAACAAGCATAAGCGCTCAAAGCGTTCAAAGGCAAACCGCCATAAGAAGCGCACGTGGGACTGCTAAGGTTTCCGGCATAGGCAGAAGGCGGAACTGCTCTTAAATTGACGGCGGAACCGCTCTCCGGCTGACAAGCTTTACAATGCAGACGCAGAGTGAAGGCTATCCTCAATGAAGGCAAGTAATCGACATTCCTTCGGTTGCCAAAACTTTTAAATGAGGCAGAACGCGGAAACACGCAGCCTAATCAAGGCAATAAACCGTTTACCGTTATAATGCGCGCAAAACGGTTTTAAATGCGGAAATCAGAGCAAAGAGTTCCATCGTAAAGATTCGACACAGGTTTTTTATTTAATACGCCCGATTGCCGTCTTTACAGACATTTTTAACAACCGCATTGCGGTTGTTTTTTTTATCTACCCATAAAAGTTCACACTGCGGCGCCTGCGGGGAACGATAGAAAAACTGCGCACCTGCACGATAAACGCATAGTTGACAACCTCAAAAGCATTCGTATATTGCAGTTAGTTTGACCTGCCTTCATTTTGGTATTTCCCTTTTCATTTAAAGCGCATTGAAGGTACCAAGAAAACTCGCATTCTCGCAAAAAAATTGGGCAAGTTTCAGACTACTTTATTTATATAATTCCAAGCTGTTTCAGCGAATCTTATAAAAAAACTATGATTACAGTAAGTTCATACTCCGCCGCAATAATAATGTGTTTCATTACAATGCTCTGCTGGGGCTCATGGGCAAATACCCAAAAAATGGTCAAGGGAAACTGGCCCTTTCCGCTATTTTATTGGGACTACTCGATAGGAGTGCTGCTATTCTCACTCGCATTGGCTTTTACAGCAGGCTCGTTCGGTTCCGCGGGGAGAGCTTTTTTGGCGGATATTTCGCAAGCGCAATGGCAATGGCTGGTGTCGGCATTCATAGGAGGCGCGGTATTTAATATCGCAAACATTTTGCTCGTTGCGGCGATTGAAATCGCGGGGCTTGCGGTTGCATTCCCTGTCGGAATAGGGCTCGCGCTCGTTTTGGGCGTAGTGACAACATACTTGGCAACACCCGAGGGGAATGTCCCGATGCTCGCAGCGGGGGTTGCGCTTGTATGCGTTGCGATAGTTCTGGACGCCGTAGCGTACGGAAAGCTCGGAGGGGGAAAGTCGGACGTAAAGAAGGGCGTTTTTATATCGGTCGTTGCCGGGGCGCTTATGGGATTCTTTTACAGCTTTGTCTCGAAATCCATGGCGGCGGCAGACGCCTCTGGCGCGCTGGAATCCGGTAAGCTAACGCCGTACACGGCGGTCGTTATGTTTTCGCTCGGCCTGCTTTTATCAAATTTCATTTTCAACGTTGCGATGATGCGCAAACCGCTTTCGGGAAGCCCCTGCACCTTTGCGCAATATTTTGGAGGCAGCTTAAAGACCCATGCGATAGGCATATTGGGCGGGATTATTTGGAGTTGCGGAATGAATTTTAACATACTCGCAGCCCCCGCTGCTGATCCTGCGCTCGCATACGGGCTCGGACAGGGCGCGACAATGGTATCCGCCCTATGGGGGGTTTTCATCTGGAAGGAATTTGCGGGCGCGCCGAAAGGGACGAATAAGCTGATTGCATTGATGTTTGTATTCTTTGCGGCGGGGCTTGGAATACTTGTAGCGTCTAAACTTTAATGAAAGAGCAAAAAATGCAGGAAAAATCCATTTTGGTAGTTGGCAGCGCAAACGTCGATATGGTTGTAAAAACCCCGCGCATACCGTCTCCCGGAGAGACTATTCTCGGCGGAGTGTTTCAAAAATTCGAGGGAGGCAAAGGCGCAAACCAGGCGGTCGCCGCGAACGCGGCATTCGGCGGAACCCGTTTTTGTGCGGGAGTCGGAGACGACTCATTTGGGCGCGACTACCTGTCGAGCCTGGGCGCTCGCGGAATAAACGTAGAGTTGGTAAAAATTTTTAAAGACTTTCCCACAGGCGTCGCATTAATCACCGTGGACGAAAGCGGGCAAAACTCCATAACTGTCGCGCCCGGGGCAAATATGGCGCTCTCGGAAGGCGATATGGATTCGATAGATTTTTCCGCATTCTCGCATGTATTGTTCCAGCTCGAAAACGACATTTTGACCGTTGCGAGGGGGCTAAACCTTGCGAAGAAGGCCGGCTGCGAGACTATTCTCACCCCGGCTCCCGCAAGAATTTTACCGAGAGATATGCTGCGCGACATCGACTATATCGTCCCCAATGAGATTGAAATCTTGCAGATAGTACCCGACTGCCGCGATGCCGAAGATGCCGCGCAAAAGCTCATAAGCTCAGGCGTAAAAAACGTCATCGTAACCCTCGGAAAGCGCGGCTGCGACCTCTACAACGGCTGCGGCATAAAGCATTTCCCCACATATGAGAATATCCGCCCCGTGGATACCGTCGGCGCGGGCGACTGTTTTACAGGCTCGCTTGCGGGAGGGCTAAAAATATGCAAAAATTTGGAGAGGGCGATAGAATTTGCGACGGCGGCGGCATCGCTAAAAATCTCCAAAATGGGCGCGCAGTCGGTCGCGACTCTCGAAGAGGTAAAAAAGCTTGCCGCGCAATACCCTTCGCGCTGATTTTAACTATCTTTTAGTTTTATTGGAGATTTCCATTTTCCGCCGGCAGATTTTCGTGCAGCGGATTTTTTTTGCGATGGTTCCACAATCCGACGGGTTAAATGCAGTTTTAAAAGGCTTCGGGCCGCAGTCGATTTTCTTGAAAAAAAACTTTTTACAAAATATTTTACCGGCGGTTTTCGCGCCCATTTTTTATATAAAAAATTTCCAAAACGCTTTGCGTGGCAAGTTAAAATGAGCTGTTGTGTCTTGGCAAAGAGGCGTTTTTTTTAATACTTGGATTTATTATAAAAACGTTTTGATTTTATATAGAAAAGCGGAGTGAGGCGCGCATAAAAATCGGAGCGCATTTGCAAATTTTACAATACAAGCGCATGCAAATTCCGCAAAAGATTAACCTGCAATTGCGCGCCGAAAAGCGAAGTAAAAAAGATTCAGAAAGATTATATTCTATGCTTGCCCGCCTCGCGCCGCACTGACAGCGCAGTTTTCGATAAATTGTCCGATATTTCGCGCGCCGAATCCATAAGCTTTGATTCGTCATCGACAGCTTTTTTGAGGGCGCGCGCGTACGACTTTATTGAATCTCCCTCTCCGCTTTGCGTTCTAATGCCGTCGAGCAACAGAGTGAGGCGCGGGGGAATGCCCTGCACTTTCTGAATTATCTCGGAGAGCCCTTCGTTTACCTTTTTGGATTGCGCCGAAACTTCTGAGAATTTGGAGTCGAATTCTCCCACTTTTTTAGAGCCTGCCTCAGAAAGCGAAGATATGCCTTTTACGATATTTTCAATTTCGAGCGTCGCGGTCGATGTTTGGTCGGCGAGTTTCCTCAACCTTTCAGCTACAACCGCAAACCCCTCACCGGATTTTCCCGCCTTTTTTGCCGCAATAGAGGCATTTAGCGACAACAGATTTGCCCTGTCGGCAAGCTGTGTCATTGATTCCACCATCGCCCCTATCTTGCGGCCGGAAGCGAATATCTCCCCAAGAGAGTCGCTAAAATCGGAAGCGCACGCCTCCAATCCCGACATTAGCTTATTCATTTTTTCAAGCCCACCGAGAGCGTTCTCGGCCTGCCGCACGGAAATTTCCGAAACATCGTCGATTTGCTCGACGCTGTGTTCGAGATTTACCGACATATCCGAGATTTTTTGAGAATGTAAAATAATCTTATCCGAGAAATTTTCTATGCGCCTGCTTATTTCAGACCTCGACGACACGTCCGAAGACAGCCGCTCCGCCCCTTTTAAGATTTCCGACGCCCCGTTGTATGATTTCGACGCCAAAGTATCCAGAGAGTCCTTGATGGAATCTATCGAAGCCGCAATCATCTGCGAGTCCGACTTCGGCATCTCCCAGAGTCCGTCGGCGGGCGCGAACCCTGAAACTTTCCTTAAAATAGAGGAAATCGGCGCCGAAAAAGCCTTTGCAAAAACCGCGCACGCCGCCGTCGCGAGCGCCAAAACTACGATAAGAATCAGAACTATTCTGTACGCGAGGCTTCGGACTCCCGATAGAACCTCCGAAAGATCGGTCTTCATAATTACATACCAGTCAAGCTGCGGAATGTAGTCCCATGCGGCGACAACCTCTTTTCCCCGGTAGTCGCGCGCGAGCGAATATCCCGAATCCTTAAAATCTGGCGATATCTTTGCGCCTTCGAGAGTTTTTGCGAGAATCCCCATAAACGCGGGCTCCATGGGGCCGTCCGCATTCGCGCCGGCAATTATAAACGGCGAGCCTCCGACGTACGAGCATATAAAAAGCTCGGAAGTTGTGAAATTCTTGGCTTCCGCTGCGACGGACTCCTGGATTCGCGTTATGTCGAGGTAAAGCACCGCTACCGCCGATACTTTGCCGTCTTTGTTTTTAACAGGAAGCGAGAAATTCATGCCCCTGCGCCCGGAGGGGGTGTCGAGCGACATCTCCGAGACGGCAAGCTGTTCGCCGCCGGCGGCGCGCTCAAAAGTTTTTCCGACCGACAGTGCCTTCCATTGAGTCTTTGTAAAAAAGTTATAAGTAGCAACGTCTGACGCGGCGAGAAGGTTTCCCGACAAACCGAGGATTGCCGCAGCCCTAAACCCGTTTGCATTCAGGCGTTCGGTGAGGTTTTCCGGGAAATTTTCGTACGCCTGCACTCCCGAGAGCTCCGCCACAGCCCGCGATTCGGAAAATCTCAGCGCATACGCCCTCAATTTTTCAACCATATCGGAAACTACCCCGAGCCTCAGCCGGGAAATCTGCCTCATGTCCGACACCTTTTCGCCAATTATTTCACGGCTTCCCTCAGAATACGAAAAATAGCCTATTATAAGCGCAGGAATTGCCGATAATAAAGCAATGCCGATAAAAAGCCTGAATGCGACACCGCCGCGGCGTGTTCCGCCAAATCTCGAATTAAATTTCATTGAATAGTTTTTTTTGAATTTTGGAGGATAGCGCAAGCCGCAATTTATGGGGCGCCAGTGCGCAATACAAACAATTAAAAACTACCGCGCGCCGTCATCAAGCATAATTCGCGCATAAAAATTATTGTTGCGAAAATCTCGCGGCGCTTTTTTATTGGACTAAAACTTTTAAAGGAAACCAACATGAACGGAGTAAGAAGACCCGTAATACTCGTAATAAGGGACGGTTGGGGGGAAAACCACAACCCGTCAATGGATAAATACAACGCCGTGAAACTGGCAAACGACCCGTTTTGCAAATACCTTTCGGCTAATTGGCCGCGCACGGAAATAACCGCGCATGGGCTTGAAGTAGGACTTCCAGAAGGGATAATGGGCAACAGCGAAGTCGGCCACCAAAACATCGGCGCGGGGCGCATCGTTGACCAGGAGATAGTGCGCATCGACAAAGGCTTTGCGACTGGCAGCGTGCTGGAAAGCCCCGTTCTAAAAAGCGTGTTTGAAAAACTCGACAAAGGGGGCGCCCTGCACCTGTTCGGGCTTTGCAGCGACGCGGGTGTGCACTCGATGCTAAGGCACCTGTACTCTATCCTCAAAATTTGCGCCGATAAAAAATACGACAAAGTTTATCTGCACGCCTTTACCGACGGACGCGACACGCCGCCCACAAGCGGCCTCGGATTTATCCGCGAAGTCGAGGGTAAAATGAAGGAATACGGAACCGGAAAGGTCGCATCTGTAATAGGGCGCTTCTGGGCGATGGACAGAGACAAGAGGTGGGACAGAGTCGAAAAAGCCTACGACTGCATAGTCGGCACAAAAGCCGAAGCCGCCGTTGAAAAGGCCGAAGACGCCTTCACTCAATATTACGAAAAACCCGCGCAACCCAATATGGTTGGCGACGAATTTATAGTCCCGACTTGGATTGTCGAGAACGGAGAGCCGATAGGCAGGGTAAAAGACGGCGACGCCATAATATTTTTCAACTTCCGCGGCGACCGCCCGCGCGAATTGACAAGCGCGTTCATCGACAAGAACTTCGACGGCTTTAAGCGTTCCGCATGGCCACAGGTATTTTTTGTCACGATGACTGAATACAAAGTCGGCCTGTGCCCCAACGTCCTCTTCCCCAAGCCGCCTAAAATGGTAAATATTCTCGGGGAATACATAAGCTCCAAGGGGCTCTCTCAATTGCGCTGCGCCGAAACCGAAAAATTCGCGCACGTCACGTTTTTCTTCAACGACTACCGCGAAGAGCCATTCCGCGGCGAGGATAGGATTTTGATAGACTCCCCGCGCGATGTTCAGACCTACGACCAAAAGCCGGAAATGAGCGCTCCCGCAGTGGCGGACGCCGTGGCGAAAGCGGTTCTTGAAGACAAGTACGCGCTAATCGTCGTAAACTTCGCCAATGGGGACATGGTCGGGCACACAGGCAACGAGGCGGCCGCAATAAAGGCGGTTGAGGCAGTCGATGCCGGCGTAAAGAAAATTGCGGAAGCGGCCGATAAAACTGGAGCGGCAATGGTGATTACCGCCGACCACGGCAACTGCGAGCAGATGTTCGAACCCTCAATAAACGAACCCCACACGCGCCATACAATGAATCCTGTCGAGCTCATAGTTTACGGAAAGGGCTTGGAAGGGTTGAAGCTGCGCTCCGGCGGAAATTTGGGCGATATAGCTCCGACCGTATTGCAGCTTATGGGGCTTAAAAAACCCGATGAAATGACGGGAACTTCCCTCATTACGCAATAGCGCAAATAGCATTAAAAAGCGGCGGCCTTGCAATTCCACCATGGAAACGCATAAAGGGTCCGCCGCTTTTTTTGTGCCGATACATATTGCCACGCTTAAAAATCTGCGTTGCTGAAACAATCGGCTTGACGAGGCAAAGCGGTAATTTTAGATAATAAAAGCATCTCAAACGTTTGATGTTCAATCGTAAACCTTTTATACTAAAATGAAAAAACTGTTAATTCTCGCCGCCTCCGTCTTTCCGCTCATATTATTTTGCGCAGGCAACGTAATAACGCCACCAAAACTTGTCGGGCACCGCGGGGAGAATTACGACGAATCAAAGACAAACCTGTTTCCCCTGCCGGACATACTCGAGCTGCCCGGAGAGAAAGGGCGGATTGAGACCCCTATGCAATGGGAATTTTGCGCAAGGCCCTATGTAATAGAACAGCTTGAAAGCCAGATGTACGGCGCGATGCCCCCGCGCCCGGCAAAAATGGAGTTTGAGCTTCTCGAATCCTCTGACGACGCCCTCGGAGGGATTGCGCTTAGAAGGCAATATAAAATAAAGATGGCGGACAGCGCCGGCGAGCACTCATTTGGCGTGCTTTTATACATGCCAAAATCTGGACGTCCGGCGCCCGCTATCGTCTGCCCGAATTTTTGCGGAAACCATACTGTGACCGGCGAAAAGCAAATTTTTCTGCCCACATGCTGGATGAGAAATGCCGACTACCCGACGCTAAAAATCACCAACCATAAGTCGGACGACTCCCAGCGCGGAAAGCTTTCATCGCGCTGGCCGATAGAGAAAATTGTGAAACGCGGCTTTGCCGTTGCTTGCTGGTACTATTGCGAAATATACCCTGACAAGGAAAAAGTCTCCGGAAGGGACGGCAGCATATACGAAATGTTTGACGAAAAATCCGGATTTTCCGACGGGCCCGCTACCGTCGCGTGGGCATGGGGGAACTCGAGGGTTCTCGATTTGCTCGAAAGCTTGAAAGAGATAGACTCCGGCAAAGTAGCCGTCACAGGCCATTCGAGGCTCGGCAGGACATCCATTCTCACAGCCGCCTACGACAAGCGCTTTGCGATGGTGCTGGCAAACAATCCCGGCCACATGGGGGCCGCAATTTCGCGCAGGAGATTCGGAGAATCCGTAAAACACATTACTACCCTATTCCCGTTTTGGTTTTCAAAAAATCTGAATAAATACCAAGACAACGAGGGGGAACTGCCAATCGACCAACACCAGCTCCTCGCCTGCGTCGCGCCCCGCGCCCTATATGTTGCAAGCGCAAGCAAAGATTTTTGGGCAGACCCGAAGGGCGAGCTTATGGGTCTTGTGGAAGCATCTAAAATATACAAGCTCTACGGCGCAAAAAAACTTCCCACAATGGAGTGCCTTGAAATAGAAAAGCCTTTTATAGGCGACAATATCGGCTACCATCTAAGGGACGGAGTCCACAACATGACAACGTACGATTGGGAGCAATACCTCAATTTTGCAGAAAGCGTATTTGGCAAGCAAAAATAGCCGCCTAAAAAATGTGCGCGACGGCGTTTCCCGCAATCCGTGACGCCAACTGTTTTGATTTTAATAAAAATTCCTAAAAGCATCGCGCTTTGTTGCGTATGTCTAAAATTCTCTAAAAATTAGGCGGCACTATAAAGTGCGCTTTTTCTCTCTGTCGGGCACGATTTTTTATTTGGAAATGCCTTTTCCCTCAAAAGCGCGTTTTTCTATCGGGCGGACTTACTTTTTACGCTCTAATATTTCCTGCACAAGTATAGTTCTCTATCTGACAAGCGCGGTCTTTCATAACGGGACGCTGTTTTTATGCGAACTTAAAGCGCGTTGCAAAATAGCATTGGGCAGATTTTGCGAACCCAAAAAATCGAGGGTAAAATGCGCCCCCGCGCCCTTCCACATCGCGCCTGCATTGCACAATTTTGCAACCGAAAAATTTATAAAAACGCCACCTACATATTGCGCAAAAGAATCGCACAGAATTGACAGGAGCAGTTTTTTTTCGGCCTCCGCAATAATCCGAGCTCTCAAAATGTACTACATTTTGCGCTTTACATTATTTGCCGGGCAAAGAAAAATTTTTAAAGCCGCGCCACCGAGAGCGCCAAGGCTATTTATATAAGCTCGTATCTATACCGAGCTTTTTTATCTTGTATAAGACGACGCGCTGGGTCGTTCCCAAATGCTTGGCAGCGGCGCTCGCATTCCCCTTTTTTAGTTTGAGCGCTTCAACAATCAGCTCCTTTTCAAAAGAGGACACTAACGATTCATAGTCCCCGCCCTCCTCAGGCGTATTCGGAACCAACGATGAATACGTCGCCTCTGCGGTTTGAAGTGAAGGCGGAAGATTATAGCCGCTTATTACGTTGTCTGAGGTATTCAATACGGCGTATTCAATGCAATTTTCAAGCTCGCGCACATTTCCCGGCCAATAGTAGGTGCTCATCATATTTATTGCGGGCGTCGTAATGCGGGCCACGGACTTGCCGTGAATTGCATTGTACTTCTTTAAAAAATATTCCGCAAGAAGCACAATGTCGCTCTTTCTGTTGCGCAATGCCGGCATATAAATCGGGAAAACGTTGAGGCGGTAATAAAGGTCCTCCCTAAACGCCCCCTTGGCAATCATATCTTCGAGATTTCTACTGGTCGCCGCAATAATGCGGACGTCAACTTTTCTCTCGCTGCTGCCGCCTACGCGGTAAAACGTGTGCTCTTGTATAAATCGCAGAAGTTTTAACTGCATAGGAAGCGATACATCGCCAATTTCATCGAGGAAAAGCGTTCCGGTATCCGCGAGCTCCGCAAGACCTATTTTGCGGTTTACCGCCCCCGTGAACGACCCTTTTTCATGCCCGAAAAGTTCGCTTTCTATGAGTCCCTCAGGGATTGCGGCGCAGTTTACCGCAATAAAGGGCTTGTCGGCCCTCGTTGAGTGCTTCTGTATGGATTTTGCAACCAATTCCTTACCCGTGCCCGACTCCCCGCGAATGAGGACAGTTGCGTTTGATGCGGCAACCTTTGAAATCATCGCATAGACTTTTTTCATGTTGCTGCAATTCCCAATTATTTCCTCGGGGCGCAATTTGTTTTCGAGTTCGAGTTTCAAGGCGCGGCTTTCGCTCAAAAGCTTTTCACGCTCTTCATGCTCGGAGTAAGCGGCGTATATGGCGTCGGCCACGATTGTCGCGATTGTGTCGAGGAGGTGGTAGTCGGCCTTCAAGTCGGTATCGGGCTCGACCTTGCGGTCTATGCTTAGAGTGCCGATAACGTCGTCTTTATAGATAATCGGAACGCATATGAAAGCTACTCCCTTTTGGTTGTCGCGCGCTTTTGTGCGGTTTAAGAATCCCTTTTCTTTTGAGATATCCGGGATTATCCTTCCCTTACCCTGCGAAACAACCGTGCCCGTTATGCCTTCGCCGACGCGGTACAAGCCCCTGTCTATTTCCGAGCGGCTCAGTCCTTCGGAAGCCTCTATTACGAGAACGTCGCCTTCGCGCAAGGTGACAGTTCCCCTTAAAAGCCCCATTTCCACATGGAGTATTTTAAGGACTTCCGAGAGCATTTCCTGAACGGAAGTTCTTCTGGCTACAAGATGACTTATTTTATTTAATACGGCGACTTCTACGTGAAGGCTCATTTTTTATTTTTAGCGCTTTGCTGTATTAGTTAAATAGTTGTGTATTTTTTCGGACAGAGCTATTCCCGAAGCCATGGCGCGCACCACAAGAGACGGCCCCGATATGCAGTCGCCCGCGGCAAAAACCGCGTCCGAATTTGTGAGCATAGATGGATCTACGGCAACCATAGACCGAGAATTCAAAAGTATCCCCAATTCTTCAACAATTCCATTTTTTGGGACGCCTGTAAAGCCCATACTTAACAAAATTAAATCGGCGTCTATCTTGAAGTCTTCACCCTTTCGCTCGGTAAAGGAACGCGGGCGGCCGGAGGCGTCGAAAGTCCACTCGCAGCGCGCGAGCGTCGCCGATTTTGCAAATCCGCCCTTTACTTCTATAGATTTGACATTTACAGCCCATAGCCTCTCGCAGCCTTCGAGGTGGCTGCTTGAAGTGCGGAGCATATACGGCCACATCGGCCACGGCGTCGATGAATGTCTCTGGGCGGGCGGCTCAGGCATTATCTCCACCTGCACGACCGACTTTGCCCCTTGGCGTATCGCAGTGCCGACACAGTCCGAGCCTGTATCTCCGCCGCCGACGACGAGCACTTTTTTGCCTTTTGCCGAAATTTCTAGATTGGGCGATTCTCCGGAAATTACGCGGTTTTGCGAACTGAGAAAATCGAGCGCGAAAAACACGCCCCGCGCGCCCTTGCCCTCCACATTGTCGGAAAGCCCGCGCGGAACTGCCGTTCCGAGGCAGAGGCACACGGCGTCGAATTTTCTCTTCAAATATTTTGCGGAAATATCCGTCCCGATCTCCACTCCGCCTTCAAACGTCACTCCCGAAGACGACAGTATGTCTATTCTGCGCTCTACGACGCTCTTTTTAAGTTTAAAGTCGGGGATTCCATACCTTAGCAAACCGCCGAAGTTGGAATTTTTTTCAAATACTACAACTTCGTGGCCCTTTTTGGCGAGGGCATCAGCGGCAGACAAACCGGCGGGGCCGGAACCTACAACCGCAATGCGCTTTCCGGTATAAAAGCGCGGCTTGAAAGGCTCGACATACCCGCGCTTGAATGCGTTTTCTATTATTTCGTACTCTATCTGCTTTATAGCCACGGGATCCGACGGAAGGCCCGCCGTGCACGAGGCCTCACAGAGAGCCGGGCACACGCGCGCGGTAAATTCCGGGAACGGGGAGGTCTGCGCGAGAATGTAGTAGGCGTCGCGCAGGCGGTTTTCCCTCACTGCGGCGTTGAAATCTGGGATATTGTTGCCGAGCGGGCACCCAGAACCATGGCAGAACGGTATTCCGCAGTTTATGCATCTGTGCGCCTGCTCCGCGACCTCCGCGGTAGTCGGACGAATTTCGACTTCGTCGTAATCGCCCGTTCTATCCGCCCTGTACGCGCACTTTGAGCGCTTAATATCCAGGAAGTTTATAGCCATATTACACCGTCTCCTTTCCGGCTTCATGGGAGTCTCCGCTGTGCATCCTGCCGAGAGCCTTCTTATATTCCACTGGGAATACCTTTACGAATTTCGGCAACATATTTTCCCAATCATCGAGTATCTCGCGTGCGCGTGTACTCGAAGTAGCCTCGTAGAATTCTTCAATGAGCCCTTTCAATTCATTTTCGTCTTCGGAGCCTTCTGCTATCGTTTCGAGGTCTATCGAACTGAGATTGCACCTCATATCGAAGTTTCCAGTTTCGTCCAGCACATAGGCGAAACCGCCCGTCATGCCGGCACCGAAGTTAAAGCCGGTCGGCCCGAGTATTACGACTCTTCCGCCGGTCATGTATTCGCAACAGTGGTCGCCTATACCTTCGGCCACGAGAGTCGCGCCGCTGTTGCGGATTGCGAAGCGCTCGCCAGCCTTGCCGTTTAGGAATATTTTTCCGCCTGTAGCGCCGTAGCCTATGACGTTGCCGGCTATCCAATTTGAGCTGCTTTCAATCGGGCAGTCGGGCGAGAGCCTTACTATTATTTTGCCGCCCGAAAGCCCCTTGCCAACATAGTCGTTTGCCTCGCCTTTGAGGTTGAATGTAAGCCCTGCAGCCAAGAATGCGCCGAAGCTCTGCCCTGCGACTCCCTTGAAGTTCACCTTTATCGTATCCTCCGGGAACCCCGCATTGCCGTACTTTTTGGCAACCATCGAGCTTAGCATTGCGCCGACACTCCTGTCGGAATTCTTTATTTCCATGCTTATTTCAGCCGGCTTTCCGGATTCGACATTCTCGCCGACGAGCTTTATGAGCTTCTTGTCGTAGGACTGCTTCAGCTCGCGCGGAGCCAAACCTGCGCTCTTGCGCGGGAGGGATTCGTCGCCGACAACCTCAAATATCTTGGAGAAGTCGAGGTTCTTGGACTTCCAGAAGTTTATGGCTTCGTTCGTTTCGAGCAAATCGCTGCGTCCGACCGCCTCGTCTATCGAGCGCAGGCCAAGCCGCGCAAGTATTTCCCGAACTTCGCCCGCCACAAATCTCAAGAAGTTTTCAATGTGTTCCGGCTTTCCCTTAAAGCACTTTCTCAAGCGGGGATCCTGGGTCGCGACTCCAACCGGGCAGGAATTTTCGTGGCACTTGCGAATCATAACGCAGCCGAGCGTTACGAGAATTGTCGTCGCAAAGCCGAATTCCTCGGCTCCGAGGAGCGCGCCTATTACGACGTCTCTGCCGGTTTTCAGCTGTCCGTCAACCTGCACGCGGATTTTGTCGCGCAGCCTGTTTAGGCGGAGAGTATGCTGAACCTCCGCAAGCCCGAGTTCCCACGGAAGCCCCGCATGCTTTATGCTCGTGAGCGGCGAAGCGCCCGTGCCGCCGTCGTGGCCGCTAATGAGCACGACGTCCGCCTTGCCCTTTGCAACGCCCGCAGCTACCGTTCCAACGCCTACCTCCGAGACGAGCTTTACGGATACGCGCGCGTTTTCGTTTGCGTTGCGCAAGTCGTATATAAGCTGTGCGAGGTCTTCGATTGAATAAATGTCGTGGTGCGGCGGCGGAGAAATAAGGCTGACGCCCGGAGTGGCGTGGCGCACGCGTGCGATTATCTCGTTCACCTTGTGGCCGGGCAGCTGTCCGCCCTCGCCAGGCTTTGCGCCCTGGGCTATCTTAATCTGCAATTCGCGGGCATTTATAAGGTACTCGGCAGTGACGCCGAATCTGCCGCTCGCGACCTGCTTGATGGCGCTTGCCTTGTTGTCGTACGTGCCGATGCCCTTGTAGCGCGCCGGGTCTTCGCCGCCCTCGCCTGAATTGCTCATTCCGCCGAGCCTGTTCATGGCGAGCGCAATAGTCTCGTGCGCCTCGGGGCTTATCGAGCCGAAGCTCATAGCGCCGGTGACGAACCTGTGGACGATGGAATCCACGCTTTCAACTTCGTCTATCGGAACTGGCTTTGTTGGCTTGAATTTGAATAGCCCGCGCAAAGTGCACAAGTGGCGCGCCTGATTGTTTATGAACTCGGCGTATTCGCGGTATTTTGATACGTCGTTTTCGCGCACAGCGCGCTGCAAAAGCGTTATCGTTGTGGGAGTCCACAAGTGGTGCTCGCCGTCGCGCCTAAACTTGTACTTGCCGATATTTTCGAGCGAATTTTCAAAATTCGGCTTCGGGTAGTGCGCGTTTCCGTAGCGCTCGAGCGTTTCGGCGGCGATTTCTGTCAAACCTATTCCGCCCACGCGGGAAGCGGTAGGCGCAAAATATGCATCGACAAGCTCCTTTCCGAGCCCAACCGCCTCAAATACCTGCGCTTGGCGATAGCTGCGCAAGGTGGAAATGCCCATTTTTGACATAACCTTCAAAATTCCCTTGCAGACCGCCTTGATGTAGTTAGCAACCGCAACGGCCGCATCAACACCCGTCACTTGTCCGTTTTCGACCATATTTGCGACAGTCTCTATCGCCAAATAGGGGTTGATTGCCGTGGCCCCGTAGCCGAGCAACAGGCAGAAGTGCGCCACTTCGCGCGCTTCGCCGGTTTCGGCAATTATCCCGGCGCTGGTTCTCAAGCGCTTGTCAACGAGCCTGCGGTTTACCGCCGCAACAGCAAGCAACATCGGTATCGGGGCATGCCCGTAAGACAGGTTTTTATCGCTTATAATTATAACGCTCTTTCCGTTTCTCACGGCATTTTCAGCCGCGTCGGACAGCTTTTCGAGCGACTCGCGCAGCGCCTTTTCGCCGCCCGCCGCCGAGAACTCTGCCGGTATTCTCTCCGCCTGGAAGTTTTCAACTTTGGAGGACAATATGCAAGCGACGTCGCGGTTGGCGAGAATCGGGTGCGGGAGTTTTAACAAGTGCGCGTGCTCGGGCAGTTCGATAAGCGTGTTGCCCTGGTTGCCGATGTATGTCATAAGACTCATGACAAGCTCTTCGCGGATCGGGTCAATCGGAGGATTCGTGACCTGTGCAAAGAGCTGCTTAAAGTAGTCGTAAAGCAGCTGGGGCTTCTCGGAGAGCACTGCGAGTGCCGCGTCGTTTCCCATCGAGCCTATCGGTTCGGCCCCCTTCTCCGCCATCGGGCGCAAAATAAGGTCGAAATCCTCGGCCGTGTAGCCGAAAAGCTTTTGGCGCTGGACGATGTTTTCTCCGATAATCGGCTCGGGTACAGATTCAAATATTCCGCTTAGAGTTATGCGGTTTGCGTCCACCCACCTGCGATACGGCTTTCCGCGGGCAACGAGAGTCTTTATTTCCTTGTCGAAAAGTATGCGGTGCTTGTTGAGGTCGAGGTATATCATCTCGCCCGCGCCGAGCCTGCCGCGCATTACCACTTCCGACGGGGGAATGTCAAGAACGCCAGTTTCCGATGCGAGCACAAATTTTCCGCTCTTTGTGAGCGTAAAGCGCGCAGGGCGCAAACCGTTGCGGTCCAAAAGGGCTCCGGCGTTCACGCCGTCGGTGAATGCGAGCGCCGCCGGGCCGTCCCACGGTTCCGACAATCCGGAGTGGTATTCAAAGAACCCCTGTATGTCTTTGCTCACATAAAAATTTCTGCCCCAAGCCTGCGGCACGAGCATTAGCATCGTATGCGGGAGGCTCCGCCCCGCGGAGGTGTACAATTCGACAGCGTTGTCCAAGCATGCGGAGTCGCTCTGCCCTTCGCGGATTACTGGGAGAATTTTTTTGATGTCGTCGCCAAATAGCGGCGAGCAGAAGTGGTCCTCGCGCGAGCGCATCTGGTTCAGATTTCCCCTCAGCGTGTTTATTTCGCCGTTGTGAGCAAGGTAGCGGAACGGCTGTGCCAACTGCCAAGTCGGGAAAGTGTTGGTACTGTACCTTTGGTGGACGAGGGCTATTGCGCTCTTAAAATTCTCGTCGGCGAGATCCGGGAAGAATTTGCGAAGCTGCGGAGCGTTTAAAAGGCCCTTATAGACGATAGTCCTGCAAGAGAGGGTGCAAATATAAAAAGTGTCGCCGGCAGCAGTCTTTGCGTCAACGTCTTTTTCTATTCTGCGGCGGAGGATATAGAGGGCGCGCTCAAAGTCGGTCTCATTTTTATCACCTGCGCCTTCTACGAAAAATTGTTCAATTTTCGGGCAGGATTCGAGTGCCATGCCGCCAATGGCGTCCATATTTACCGGGACTTCCCTCCATGCAAAAATCTTTAAGTTTTCGGCTGTGGTGTCCGCCTCTATAATGCGCTTGCACTCTTCCGCTACATTTTTGTCGCGCGGTAGAAAAACCATGCCTACACCATATTTGCCGCGTTCGGGCAAATTCTTTATGTGGGCCTTGAAGAACTCGTGCGGTATTTGCGTCATTATACCTGCGCCATCGCCAGTTTGAGAGTCTCCGCCCACCGCGCCTCTATGCATTAGGCGTTCCAGTACTTTTATGCCGTTCTCCACTATTTCGTGTTTGCGGACGGCGTTAATGTCGGCTACAAGTCCCACTCCGCAAGCGTCGTGTTCGTTTATTGAATTATACATTCCCTGCGGGCGCGGGAAGTAAGAGTTGGTTGTGCGATTTTCCTGCATAATTTAGTAATGTTGTTGCTTTATCTTTTAAGCAGATAATGTGCCAATTTTGTAATATTACACACAACATACTTCTAAAAAAACAACTTACAACGCAAGAAATATTCTATCCAAAAATGTAGCGCCAGCAAACATGTTTAATACAACAAAATTGTCATATTTAAAACCCAAATTACGACAATTTTGTAGTAATTATTTTACCCATATTTATATTAAAATCTTGGAATGCGAATAAAAATCGTCAATATTTGCCGCATATATATACATATAGAGCGCGATTAAAGAAAAAAACAAATATTTTACGCCGCTTAGAAAAAACTGGCACGATATATGCTTACAAAAAAAGCGTCCTTAAAATTTAACAACAAAAGGGAAAAAATGAATGCAAGAAAAAAAGCTTTGACCGCTATCGCAAGCCGCGAAAACGTTTACGATACGGAAATTAAGCCATACAGAGTCGACGAGGAGTACGGAATCGACACGTTCGGACTAAAAACGCTCGAAGATTACGTTTCCAAGCCGATATACAAAAAACTCCTCGACACGATACGCCAGGGCGTACCGCTCGACCCCGCCGTTGCCGACGACGTAGCCCACGCTATGAAAATCTGGGCGATGAGCAGAGGTGCCACCCACTACACACACTGGTTCCTTCCGCTCACAGGTGCGAGCGCGGAAAAGCACGACGCATTCCTCGAACCCACAAAAGACGGCGGAGCGATAACAAGGTTCTCCGGCAAAAATCTAATCCTCGGCGAACCGGACGCGTCTTCATTCCCCTCCGGCGGATTGAGATCCACCTTCGAGGCGAGAGGCTACACTGCGTGGGACCCCACTTCACCGGCATTTATTAAGAGAACCGCGGGCGTTGCAACACTCTGCATCCCCACAATGTTCTGCTCTTATACAGGCGAAGTTCTCGATAAAAAGACTCCTCTATTGCGCTCAATACAGGTTCTGAGCATGCAGGCAAAACGCCTCTTGAAATGCTTTGGAATTAAGACTGACGACCGCGTGTCTGTCACCCTCGGCGCTGAACAGGAATACTTCCTCGTTGATAAATCGCTCTACATTTTGCGCCCCGACCTAATGCAAACGGGCCGCACTCTGTTTGGAGCGCCGCCAGTAAAGCACCAGCAGCTTGAAGACCACTACTTCGCCTCGATTCAACCCCGCATAATAAACTTTATGGCGGAGGTCGATAGGGAATTGTGGAGAATCGGCATTCCGGCAAAAACCCGCCACAACGAAGTCGCGCCTGCGCAGTTTGAAATTGCGCCTGTGTTTGAAGAGCTAAACTTGGCGATAGACCATAACATGATGATTATGGAAATTCTGCGCAACACGGCGGAAAAACACGGATTTGAATGCCTGTTGCACGAAAAGCCGTTCTCAGGAATTAACGGTTCCGGCAAACACAATAACTGGTCAATTTCAGTTGGCGACCGCAACCTGCTAAATCCCGGAACGAACCCGCATGAAAACGCCATATTCATGACGGCCCTCTGCGCCGTCATAAAGGCTGTTGACGAACATGCCGACCTGCTCCGCTCCGCGACGGCAAGCGCCGGAAACGACCACCGCTTGGGCGCGAACGAAGCTCCGCCGGCCATAATCTCCATATTCCTCGGCGAACAGCTCACCGACATTATCGACCAAATCGAAGCGGGCGAGGCAAAAAGCTCGAAGAACAGCAACTTTATAAAAATCGGAGTTGACACTCTTCCCCCGCTGCCCTGCGACGTCACGGACAGAAACCGCACAAGTCCATTCGCTTTCACCGGAAACAAATTCGAATTCCGCGCGGCGGGTTCGTCGCAATCGTGCGCAAATCCGAACATCATTTTGAACACGATTGTTGCGGAAGCGTTCGACGAAATCTCGACGCAGCTTGAAGCGCTCTCGAAAGCCGACTTCCAAAAGGGTCTGCAAAAAATCCTCCAAAACATCGTAAAGAAGCACAAGAAGGTAATCTTCAACGGCGACGGATACAACGATGCATGGAAGAAAGAAGCGGCAAAGCGCGGGCTGCCGAACCTCCGCAGCACTCCGGAAGCGCTAAAACCGCTTATCAAGCCCGAAAACATCGCACTCTTCGAAAAGTACGGCGTTCTCAGGGATACGGAGCTAAAAAGCCGCTACGAAGTCTTCATGGAAGAGTACATGAAGAAGATACAGATAGAAGCCGCCTTGACGCTCAATATGTCCAAGACAATGATAGTACCGGCGGCTCTCGAATATCTCGGAAAACTCACTTCCGACGCCGTGTCTGTAAAAGCGGCAGGCGTGAAGAGCGCGGCTTTGACTTCAAAATGCAAACTTATCGCAACCCTCGCCGACAGCCTCGACAAGGCAAACGCGAGCCTAGAAGCGGCCTTGAAAAAGGACGACTCCAAGGCGAGAATTGAAGCCATGAACGGCGTCCGCGAGATTGCAGACAAGCTTGAGCTTGAAGTTGCCGACGATCTATGGCCCATGCCTAAATACAGCGAGCTGTTGTTCGTCTATTAACTTGTTGGTTGTTTGTTTTAGGGCGCGCCCTTCGGGGCGCGTTTTTTTTGCTCTGGAAAGGTCCGCAAAATTTACTGCCTGCTCTTATTGAAGCGGACACAGGCTTTATTGCAGAGCGGCGCACTCGGCTTTCGGATGCTTTCACCATAACTCAAATGACGCCAATTTTAGAAATATTGGCTGTTTTTTATACCGCTAAACAAAATTTTATAGATACAGAAAATTTCCGTGCCCGCACAAAATGGGAGTCAGAAAAATTTTTCTTATCCCGCGCTTTGATTTTTATCCCGGCGAGCCGCTGTTTTATATTAACAGAATAAAAAATTTTCTTTGGAGTTCCCGAGCTTGCGCGCAAGCGCCGCGCTTCCCAATAGACAGGAACAGTTTTTTTTCAAAATAACCACAAATATATAAAAAGCGTATTTTATTCTCTATCTCTTTATGTGGGGCATTTTTTTTGCAATAGCCGCAATCATATAAAAATACAATTTCTTTATTATCTCATTATGTATTGACAACATCCGCGCCCTTTGAAAAAAATATCTTATGAACTTATTCAAGCCTATCCTTCTATCCCTGACATTTTGCGCGATAAGCCTTACAGCGTTTTCGCGAACGCCACCAGAAGATGAAAACCCGCTAATCCCCATGGGAGCGGTCGTAGGCAAGCCCGACGCGCAAACTATAAAAAAAGCCTTAAAGGGATTTAAAGATGTAGGCATAACACAATACTTAATATATCCGCGCTCGGGCTGCGAACTCGAATACATGTCCGACGAATGGCTCGATACTTGCGAAAAAATATGCGCCACCGCAAAGAAGCTCGGCTACACATCAATATGGCTATACGACGAATTTAACTGGCCAAGCGGCACGGCAAATAAGACCGTAATGAAGCAAAATCCGGATTTTGTATTCCGCCACTTAAACGCCGTTAAAAACAAGGACGGAAATTTTGAAATAGTAATGCGCGAAAACCCCGACATGTCGAACCTCCTCGAGCCTGACGTTGTCGAGTGCTTCATTTCCCTAACGCACGAAAAATACGCAAAAAAGCTCGCCCCCTACCTCGGCAGCTTCGTAAAAGGCGTATTTACCGACGAACCTTCCGCCGGATATTTCAACTGGAAACAGTACGCCTCAGATAAAATAAAGGTTCCCTACTACAAAGGGATAGAAGAAGACTATAAAAAGCTCACGGGAACCGACCTTCGCACCGACATGCTTATCGCCGCCCGCACGGGGAGCCTCACTCACGAAGAGCCTGTAAACAGGCTTATCGCAAAACGTTTTTCGCAAACCTACGCAAAAAGAATTTCCGACTGGTGCGCAAAACACGGAATGGTCCTTACGGGGCACCTAATGGACGAGTATTTTTCCTCAAAGGCGCTTAGGCAAAACGGGCACCCGTTAAAAGTCCTCAGCGAATTTTCATTTCCCGCAATCGACGATATTTTTACTCGCGACAATTTTGAAAGCGTAGAATGGCTAACCTACGGGACGGGAATGTACGCAATCGAAAAGCGCGGAAACAAAGGCGGGTTGATAGAGCTGTTTGCGATAGGCCCAACGGATATGCCCTACCAAAAGCTGCGCAGGCAAATATGGCTTGCTGCGGCATTCGGAATGAACCGCTATTGTTTTCTCGGCCCGATAGACGCGCGCGGAAACGCCATAAAAAAATTTTATTACACTGCATTCACCCCTGCCCAGCCGTGGTTTAGCTACATGAAGGAGCTCGGGGACGAAGCCAAGATTGCGGCTTCCTTCGCAACAAAGAAGCGCAAACAACCGTTGGTTGAAGTCCGCTATCCCTACAAGCAGGCAAACCTAACGTGGCTGCTAAAAAATCTCGCCTCCGACCAATACTCTTGGCGTTTGCTTGCGCCCGAAGACAAGCCTTCCGCGCCCATAGTGCTAAATATGAAAGGCGACCAAATAATCGACGAAGTCTCAAATAAAAGTTTTTGGGACTACCCCATGCTAAAGGAAAACCTGCTCTCAAAATTTGAAAGGACGATGCGCGTGGAAGACGCCCAGGGCAATATGCCAAAAGACGTATTTATCCGCGAGTACGAGGACGGCTCCGCAATAATCATAAGCTACTCCGATAAAACGAGAAATTTATTTGCGGTAAAAAGTTGCGGCGCGAAAATCCCCATTACCCTATACCCGCGCGGCGTTGAAATACTGCCCGCGTGGAAGGTGGAGCTCGACTCCCCAAACATTGCGCGCGCCGAATTTGAAAAAGGCAAATTCGACTTTTTCCTCGCCGAAGACGCAGAAATATCGGTTGTCACCCTCGCCGTTCCAAATGCGGCAAAAATATCGCTCGACGGCAATGCAATAGAGGCCGCTTCCGATTGTTCCGCCCTGACTTCGGGCTTTCGGGAGTTGTACAGGCAAAAGGTCTTCAAACTGAAAAAAGGCGCGCATACGCTTGCAATAGAAAATTCCGAAGTTGATTATCCGTATCTGCCCGCCGCCCTGCTTGCGGGGAACTTTTCGCAGGACGGCGCAAACCTTGCGCCATATAAAAACGACGGCGCGGGACTTTACGGATACGCGGGCGGCATAACCCAGACAGCCACTCTAAAAATCCCCGAATGGGCCGTGAGAGTTAGAGCCGACACGGGCGGCCTGCCCGCCGAACTTTTTGTGGACGGAAAATCTCTCGGGCGCAGGGCGTGGGCGCCGTATTCGTGGGTACTGCCGCGCGAACTCGCAGGCAAGCGGGCGGAAATCAAAATCCTCCGCGAAACATCAATCGCGCGAATTTTCGGCACAAAGGCGTTCGAGCGCCCGAATTTCCATACATGGTTAAAATCCCAAAAACCTGTGGAAAACTCTAAGCCCATAACGCCAATCGCAGAAATTTACTTTGAATAACATATCCAGCCGCACACCGCGCATTTGCAAGCGCGACGCACAACACAAAACAAACTACGAAAACACAGCATTATGATAAAAAAACGCCAAAAATTTTTCGCAACCATAACGGCGGCATCGGCCTTTGTCTTCGCCTCCGCTTTTACCTTATGCGCAAGCCAGAAAGCCGCTAATGAAATAAAAATAAGCCCGCAAAACGTGCGCGCCGCTTCCGGAAAACCATATAAAAAAGCGGTCAAAACCGATTCTGGAACAGTCCAAGCTTGGATTTTATCCGGCAACTTTGACGAATCTGTCGAAACTGTGTTGGAAAAAATTCCGGAGGGGTTCCGAGGACTGAAAATAGAGATTGAGACGGCTCCGGTTGGGAATGCAGACGCGTCGAAAGAGGATGTTTACAGAGCGGTATCTTCGCAGATAGACCCGTCAACGGGAAAAGAGACAAACAAAATAAAAAGCTCCTTCGTAAGGGGGAAAATCCCCGGCGAGCCCTTCAAGAGCAAGAAAGTAGAATTGGAGTCATGCTATCCTGCAAAGCCGGGCCTTCCGGTCAAAATAAGAATCGAGCGCAAGGCCTCCGACCATTCCGACACATTCGAGTATCCGACAGCCATCACCGCAATCAAAATCACCCCCGTAGCGGATTTGCCCGAGCCAATGCCAGTCGAAACGGCAGAGGGATACAACTCGTGGCCGATGATGCAGGCGCTGGGGAACAAGCTCGTGTGCGCATACAGTATCGGCAAGGCGCACAACATCGCAGAGGGAAAGCGGGAGTCATACGCGCGCGTATCGGAAGACGGCGGGAAGACATGGTCGAAACCGCACGTCGTGTCGGCCGACCCTAAATACGGAGAAGTCCCAATCGGCAAGGGGTTGGACGAAAACGGAGAAATGCTGCTGTGGATTAGATTTCAGGGCAAAAACCGCATTCACAAGCTCTACCGCACGTCTGACGGAGTGAATTTTACGCACATCTCAACCCCAAAGCTCGACCCAATGCCGATGCAAATCACAGACGTCTTCCATGTGCCGAATGTAGGGCTCATGGCGCTGTGGTTTACTGGCAATTACGGCAAAAACGCCCGGAACGCATGGGGAACGCTCACAAGTTCCGACAACGGGAAAACGTGGGTCCAAAAGACGGTTGAGTCCGGGCTTGACAATATAGGCTGGACGACCGAACCCTCGGCAGCGTATATCGGCGACGGCAGGATAATCGTGATAGCGCGCATAGAGCACGCAAACGAATCCACCCAGCGCGCCCAATTTCAGATAGAGTCGAGGGACTACGGCAAAACGTGGACCAAAAAGCGGACCAATATAACCGACGTATTCATCTCGACCCCAAGCCTAATATACGACAAAGATACGGGGCTTATAAGCAACTACTACTACCAGCGCGGGCGCGGGCTTTTAAAGCGCAGGGTGGCTGAGGCCGACAAGATTTTCGGCAATCCCCTCGCATGGCCCGACCCTGAAATAATTGCATTCGCGAGCGCAATCGGGTACGATGCGGGCAATGTAAACGCCACTGAAATCGGCGACGTCCATTACCTCGCCTACTATTCAGGCGACAGTAAAAACACCTCGGTTGTAGTATCGGCCGCAAAGGCGCCCGTTAAAAAATCCGAATAGGGATAAAATTCCGCAGGCGGCGCTTTTCCAGCGCGGCGCACAATAAAATCGCAGCAGATTTGCCGGGCTAAACTTTTATATGGGCTTTCCCATATAAAAGTTTTTTTATTTTCCGGTTTCGGCATCAAGCTTTGGATTTATACAAAAAAGTATTAAAAATTTTTACATGCCAAAATTCTCCACCTAAAAGTTAGATAGGCGACAAATTTTTTGCCTATGAAGCTATTTTGCAATAGCCGCCCTCGGGAAAATATTTGAGCGCATTATTTCAAATCTGAAAATCCGATATGCTGTTGGTTTTAATTGTGCGGGCCACAATAAAGGCGTTTTGGCATTTTAGGCGCAAACAAAATCGCCTTATAAAAATTTCCCTTCTCTAAAAATAATATCAACGCTCAAAAAGTCGCGCGGCGGGTTTATTGCAAAAGATAAAAATTTTCGTTTCAAATAAATATTGATCCAATGCGCAAATAATGGCGCGCTTCAAAATATTAAAAAAAATACTCTATTTTACGTTCTTATTGGGCTTTTTACCGCCCTTGCCTCCGCGGCGTCCGCGCTTGCGCGGCGGCTTTGCGGGTTTCTTATTGAAAATTCTGTCCAATATGCCGACTTTTTTGGAATTAGAACGCTTCTTCTTAGTGGAAATCTTTTCCGAAACCTTGCGGATAGCCTTTCTGATAAATCCGAGCAGATTGAATTTTTCAGGCTCCGGAAGCGGCTCAGGCTCTATCGCCGTGCGCTCGTCTTTTAGAATTTCCCGAACTTCAAGAAATAGCCTGCGGCTAATCCACGCGTCAGTTGCGGCGTAGTCTATCTGCTTTTTTGTCAAAGATTCGCTCGCCCAATTTGAAAGCTGCGCCGCCTTAGATATGCGCTCCCCGAATATCAAAGCGGTCAAATTCTTCATTCCAGTATTTATAATGCCTATCTTGGAGGTCGAGGCGGATACATCGACAAATCCGGCCGGATTAAATGCGCAGCGCGCCCTCAAACTTTTTATATCTCCCTGGACGGCCAACCCCGCCTTCTTTATGCCGGGATTCTCCAAAACCTTAAAAATGTCAGAGAGCCTTTCGGAGAGCGGTTCGAGGCGTATTACCCAGACTTTTTTCTCTCCCGCAAGCTGCAGTATGGAAACCGGATAAGACTTTCCCCTATTAAAGTTTGGCCGTGTTTCGGTGTCGAAGCCAAGTATGTTTTCGCGGGAAATCTCCGCAAGGGCGCTCTCTAATTGCGATTCGTTTTCAACAAGCTCAATTTCGCCCTCGTACTTCACCAAAGGCAGCGCCGGTATCATATCGACACACACCCTTCTTGGATAAACGCATTTAATTTCCCAATCCATATTGAAATAAATAAACAAACAAAAATCCGCGACAAATGCGAACATTTTTTCAAAAATTTCCAAAGTTTTAACGCCCGCGCAAATAAAAGCAAATTCCGTTAGAAAAAGTTTGCCTAACGGCCGATTTTCGGCAATACTAACCTTTAAAAATTTATTCAACGAAATCTATATATGGAAGAAGAATTGATTGGAAACGTCTTGGTAGCACAATCCGGCGGCCCCACGTCCGTCATAAATTCGAGCCTCGCGGGAGTCATTACCGAAGCTCTCAACCACGACTGCATCGAGGAGATTTACGGCGCGCTAAACGGCGTCGAAGGCATTCTTAATGAGGAACTCATCGATTTGGCGGAGGAATCCCAGCAGACCGTGCGCGGGTTGCGTTACACACCGGGCGCCGCACTCGGAACCTGCCGCTACAAGCTCAAAAGCGAGGAGGATTTCTCGAGAGTTATCGAAGTCTTCAAAGCGCACAATATTCGTTTCTTCTTCTATATCGGCGGGAACGACTCCCAAGACACGGCAAATAAAATAGCCGAACACGCCGCCGCGCAGGGCTACGATATGCGCGTGATAGGAGTCGCCAAGACAATAGACAACGACCTGCCTGTCACCGACCACTGCCCCGGATACGGAAGCGTCGTAAAATACCTTTCAACAGCCGTCCGCGAACTCGCGCTCGACCACGAAGCAATGGGCAACCACGACCTCGTTTCGATTGTGGAAGTCATGGGCAGAAATGCCGGCTGGATAGCGGCGGGAACAAGCATTGCAAAGCGCCGCAATCAGCCCGAGGACGCACCGCACATTATTTTGCTTCCGGAAGTGGCATTCAATGCCGAATACTTCCTTTCGCAGGTCCAAGAATGCCTAAAAAAGAACCGCTTCTGCCTCGTGGTAGCGAGCGAAGGCATTACAGACGCCAACGGCAACTTTGTGGCCGCGGGCAAAATGCAGGACTCCTTCGGACACGAACAGCTCGGCGGCGTAGGGGAATATTTGCAGAACCTCGTTTCGACAAACCTCGGTGTTAAAGCGCGCTCTTGCAAATTTGGGCACGAACAGCGCGCGGCCGCACACTGCGCTTCAAGCGCCGACTCCAATGAGGCGTTTATGTGCGGGCAAGTTGCGGTTCAGGCGGCGGTCGAAGGACAGTCCGGAAAAATGGTCGCCCTCGTCAGGGCCGACTCCGAAAAATATGCATGCGAAACGCTTCTCGTTCCGCTCTCGGAAGTCGCAAACGGCGTCAAGCATTTCCCGGAAGCTTGGATTGCAGAAGACAAAATCTCAATCAGCTACCAATTCAATAAATATGTCATGCCCCTCATTCAGGGAGAAGTGCAAGTCCCCTATGAGAATGGGCTTCCGGCGTATGTAAGGCTCTCAAAGGTAAAAGTTCCCCAACAGCTTTCGCCGCGCCAATAATCCTTAGGATTTTATAAAGAAAGATAAGGCCGCGCATATTGTGCGGCTTTTTTTTATTTAGCCGAACTTTTGCCTTTGGCTTAGAAGCGGCAGTATGAGAACGACTGCAAAGTTTGGCGGCGGGAATTTATATTCCTTACCAAATATAAGATGGTGCAAATGCGCATAATCAAGTTTGGCGAAAAAAACGCTTTGTATTATTACGCCATGAAAAAATGGCGCGCGGCGTTTTAATTTTTAACTTTGGTGGAATAAGCAATTCGGGATTACGCGCAAGGCATATCTCTGTCGTCGCCGGAAAACGTCCGAAGCTCTTAGATAATTCACAGAGCAAGCATATTTTTACTTGGAAAATTGCAAAAAAGTGCAGCGCGTTTTAGACATCGAGATTTTTAAGTCCCATTTGCAAAAAATTTTTCTAACAGTATTTTTATTGCGTTTATATGCACTCGACAATTTTTGGGTAATTTCGCCCGTCGGCGTGCTTTTAATATCCGCAAACTATGCCGCTAAAAACAGGCGCGCCCAGAGGTGTAATTGTCTGCAATAGGGCTTTTAATATTCGAAAAATAGGTGCGCGCGTATGGAATTGCCCGCCAATGTGATTTTTCCATACTCCGTTTTAATATGCGTAAAGAGCAGATTGCGCGGTTTTCGCTGCCGCGCAATCCACGCGGCACGCGCAGTCAGCGCAATAAGCGCGCTCCAAGCGGTAGCGCGAAGCAGCACATCCAATACAGTCCAAGCGGCAGCGCGCAATAAGCGCAGTCGAAGTGGTAGCGCGCAATCGGCACAGTTAGCGCAATCCGTGCAGTCCACGCGGCAGTGCCCATTAGGCTCAGTCAGCGCAGTTAGAGCAGCCCGTGCGGAAAATTCCGCGCTTCGCACATTTCGCGCAATATTTTTTGAGCGGCAGTGCGTATGGAGAGGGAGGCAATGCGCCCCAATCAATAAAAAACCTTTTCGAGGAACAACCCGCGCGCGGGCGCCGCCTGAAAATAATTGCCCCTTTTTTTAGATGCGAGAATCTTTTCGATGTCGGATTTTGAGAGCCGCCCCGTGCCTGCGTCAACAAGAGCCCCCACGAGCATTCGCACCATTTTATACATAAATCCGCTCCCTTCGGCCACAATTTTTATCTCCGCTCCGCGGCGGCTCGCCGATAATTTTCGAAGCACTTTGACGGGATTTTCCCTCGCGTTAGCACCGCGCGAAGCGCTAAAAGCGGTAAAGTCGTGCTCGCCCACAAGCGCCTCCGCGGCCGCGTTCATTTTATAGATATCAGGTTTTAACCCTTTTAGCGACCACCTGTATCTGGCCAAGTGCGGAAGGGCAACTCCGGTATGTATATAATATACATAGCGCTTTCCCTTTGCGCTGTACCGCGCATGGAAATCATTCCCCACCCTCTTCAAAGATTTTACGAAAACGTCCGTCCTGTTTGTGGATCTCAATGCAGCCAACAGGGCGTAGGCGGGGTGATCCCATACGGCGTCAAAATGGAATACCTGCCCCGTTGCGTGAACGCCGGAATCGGTCCTGCCGCTCCCGTGTATCCTGATAGGCTTTTTTAAAATTTGCCCAAGCCGCGCCTCTATAAAGTCCTGAACGCTGCCGCCGCCCTTTTGCGACTGCCAACCGCAGAAATCCGTGCCGTCGTATGCGCATTCGCAGCGAAAGCGGCTATTCTTGCCCTCGGCCGGAAGTTTCTCAGAAAATACTTCGGCAAGTATTGATGAATGCGAATTTCCACTATCCATTAAAACTCCCCTCCGCTATCGGGGTTTAAAGGAGCCGCGCCGTTTCCTCCGCTTTCGGAGGCGTCGCCGCTTTCGAGGTATTCGCGCAGAATTATCGCGCTTGCGCGGGAATCTATGTCGCCGCTACGCCTGTGTTTTTTGCGGGCGGCGACGCTCTTTTTTCCGCGGGATAGTGTCGAATAATAGTCGCTCTCAGCCTGGAAGGAGCTTAGCCTTTCGTCAAAGCGCACGACTGGCAGCCCAAACTTCTCCTCCAAAATTTTTATATATCCGTCCACCTCGCGCGCCTTGTCGCCGACCGTTCCGTCCATATTGTACGGATAGCCGATTACTATTTTATCGATTCGCCTATCTCTTATTTCGCGCGCGATGTGCTCCAATCGCTCAGAAGGGCTGCTTTCGACGGCGGCGGGTATGGGGACGGAAACTTTTAAATCGGAATCCGCATAAGCCAATCCCACTCTCTTGTGTCCGTAATCTATGCCGAGAATATTCATTATAAGTTTCGCCTACGCGGCTATTGTGGCATTATTTGATTTTGGGCGGCGGAATCAAAGTAAAATTGAAAAAAAATGCGTTGCCAAGTTTTTGCCGCGCATTAGAGTAGTTCGCGTGAACAGCGATATTGAGAAACTTCTAAACTTGCAGACAAAAGACGCCGCGCTTTCCGCTATAAAGGGGAGGCTCGACGCAGTTCCGCAGGAAATCGAGTCGAAACGGGCCGAAATCCGCGCCGTCGAAAAGAATTGCGATGCCGCCCGCGAAAAGCTCCGCGCCACCCAGGCCCGCCGCGACGAAATGCGCTCGCAGCGCAGGGCGCTTGAAGAAAAAATATTCAAGTACAAAAACCAGCTCCTCGAGGTCAAAAAAAACGACGACTACACCGCAATAAACGCGGAAATTGAAAGGCTCTCCGCAAAGGCGTCGGAAATGGAGGAAGAAGAGCTGTTAGTCATGTTTGAAATAGACTCTATGCGCGATGGAATTGCCGAGCTTGAAAAACAGGCGAAGGGGCGTATCACCGCTATTGAGGAAGAAATATCGCTCATAGAGGCGGCAAAAGCCGGCATAGAGCGCGATTTCAACGCGGCGCGCAATTGCGTCTTGCAGGCGCGCGAACAGGTTGGAGCGGCATTTTTGGCCGCATACGACAAGCTGAAAGCGTCAAAAACTCCGTTTCCGATAGTTGCAAAAGTCGAAAACTCTCTTTGCACGGGGTGCTTTTTGAAAGTGTCGGGCGAGCAGCTTGACGCACTTAAAAGCGCAAAAGGCCCGGTCTTTTGCGAACAGTGCGGGCGAATTATTTTTCTATAAAAAATTTTCTTTGGGGGGAGGAAAAATTTTTTTAGGGGGAGGTGAATGGAGTTTTTGGGCAGAAATTTCTCAATTCCTATACGCAAATTATTATATGCAATCATATTAAAGCACATAAAAGAGCCCAAATCCCTCAACCAAGCCCATTCGAGCTGCTTGGATTTGCCAAACCCCGCTAATTATCCCAAGCTGATGTCGATTGAAAATTATGCCGCAATGGCAAGAACTTTTTTTAAAAATTTTTTCACACCAAAATTGTGAATAACTTGTCAAAAACTTCTTCTTGCAACTTGCGCCAAAGAGTCAATTATGGGAAACAACAAACGGCAAAAATATTCCGCAGGCGTATCTAACCGTGTTGGGCAAATCTTGTGGGCGCGAAGCATCTACTAACGCAACTAACGGGATTTCAAAAATTTACAATAAATAAAACCACAAAACAAAATATTCTCAAAAGGCAAAACAATATGAAGAACGGCTATTTCCAAAATTCGGCCCGGGGAAATTCCCTAACACAATCATAACAATCGCCCAACAGCGCCTTTTGTGAATAATTACACACTTTATCATGGAAACAGATTTAACAACAGCCGCCGCAGCAGCGATATGGGAAAGAGCCAAAGAAGGCTTATTTTCCGTAGTAGGCGACAAGGTATATGAAAGCTGGTTTTCAAACCTCGAACCAGCCGGCTCGGACGATGAAACCATGCGACTTTCGGCAGACGGAGAATTTACCGCCATATGGATTAGGGACAATTATATGGATGTCCTATCCAATCAAATATCCCTCGCGGCAAGCCACAATATGAAGGTTGAGATAGTCGCGCGTGAGGAATCGCCCCAATCCGAAGATAGAATAGAGGCGCCCCGCACCGCCCCGCGCCGCATATCCGCCCCCAAACCGTCCGTTTCCCCGATTCCCCCATCTATAAATCCGAGAAACACTTTTGAAAGTTTCGTAGTTGGCGAAAGCAACAGATTCGCCCACGCAGCCGCGCTCGCCGTCGCCCAAAACATCGGCGTAGCGTTCAATCCGCTCTTCATATACGGCGCGACGGGGCTCGGTAAAACCCACTTGATGCATGCCATCGCTCACTTCGTGCTGAAAAACAACCCGTCTGCCGCGATAGCGTACGTTTCTTCGGAAAATTTTGTAAACGAGTACGTCGCCGCATTGCGCGACGGCAATATCGCGAATTTCCGCAAGAGATACCGCAATACGGACGTCCTCTTAATAGACGACGTGCAGTTCTTTGCCGGCAAGGAAAGATGCCAAGAGGAATTCTTCCACACATTCAACGAACTCTTTAATTCCGGCAGGCAGATAGTGCTCTCCTGCGACAAGCCAATAAACGAAGTATCCGACATCGAACAAAGGCTCGTATCGCGCTTCGGCTGGGGAGTGTCGGTCGATATTCAGGCGCCGGACTATGAAACGCGCCTTGCCATTCTCCAAAAAAAGGCGGCGCTGCTCGGGCGCGATACGGCGATAGAGCCCGCCGTTTTGGAGCTGCTTGCGCGCAAGTTTACAAAGAGCATTCGCAGAATGGAGGGCGCGCTTACGAACCTCATCGGATATGCGTCGCTCATAAACTCGGGGAATGCGGTGACGCTCGAAAAAGCCAACGAGCTGCTCGCCGACGCATTCTGCGAAGAAAACGAAAACGCCGCGGTTGACATCGATAAAATACAGAAAAAGACCGCCGAATCTTTCAATATAGACCCGTCGGAAATTGTGGGCAAGCGCCGCCCCGCAAACATTGCAATGGCGCGTCAAATTGCGATGTACCTGTCGCGGAAATTGACGACCCACTCGCTCCAAGAAATAGGCAGGCAATTTGGCGGAAGAGACCACGGGACAGTCATGCACGCAATCAAGGTAATCGGCAACGCGATGGAAAACGACGAAAATATAAAGAGAAAAGTCGATTACCTCTTAAAAACTCTTAGCGTCTAAGGCTTTGAACTTTTGCGGGGGTGCGCGCCTTCTTTCTCGGAAATTTGCCATAATTATTGGCGGCGCTTAATGGACAAGGTTTCAAGTTTTTGTGTGAAAGATTTTTAATGATTTTTTGCAGGAAAACTTTGTTGCGGATTTGTTGCGAAAAGCATTTACCGCATTTTTGCAATAGGCTTATACAGGTTTATTGCGAAAGCCTCTCCCGCAAACTTTCCCAATAGCATCATTATTGCGGATTTTTTTAAGAAATAAGGTTAACAAATTTTTTTCAGTGGAATTATTTTGAATTTATTGCGGGAAGGGATATTCCAAGTTTTGAAGAATGTATTTTTTTTGCGCAGATGCTAAAAAATGCCGCGAGTATGCAGCGTAGGAATGCCTAAAAGGTATTCCATTCAATAAAAAATTCCGATCTAAGCTCTAATTTTTTATCGCCCCCTATTACAGAGAGTTTTATTTTTTATAAAAATTCCGCACTCGATTTTGGCTGGTTAGATAGAACATTTCCAAAACCGCCTATGCAAAACAACTTTCCGTAAGATAAACGGCAAGAGAATCAGGCATAGAAGCCAGATTCAACTATTTTAAGAGTGAGAAGACTTCGGAGGCATTTGAAAAATCGTCAATAACTGCGTCGCTAAGCCGATCCACATCCGCCCTTGGGAATGTCGTAAGCAGCCCGACTGTAAACATATTTGCCGCTTTGGCGGCCTTTAAACCGGTTATTGAATCCTCGAATACGGCGCAATGCGACGGGTCGGAGCCGAGCTTGGAGGCGGCGGCGAGATAACACATTGGGTCGGGTTTTCCGCGCAAAATGTCTTCGGCTGTCACCAAAACGTCGAACAACCGCCCGTAGTCGCTTTCAGCAAAAACCCTTCGCATTTTTGCCGCGCCGGAGCTCGTCACAAGTCCCGTTTTATATCCGAGATTGCGGGCGGACTCCAAAAACTCGACAGCTCCTTTTACCGGCCTAAAGACGAGCTTCTTTTCAAATTCCGAAAGGCTCTCGCGAACCTCCGCCCTGCCTTTGCCGTCCAGGCGCGGAAAATAGATGTCGAGTATCTTTTCGAGCGGCGTTCCCTTTATTTTTAGCGAGAAATCCGCCCCGCCCTGCGCCCCGTATTTTTTTGCGGCGCCGCTCCAAAAATCGGTATATTGCCTTTCGGTGTCTGCAACGACTCCGTCAAAATCGAAAAGAAGCGTGTCTATTTTTTTCATAAATTCCGGAAAATCTTGCCCCGCCCCCGCCGAGTTGCAAGCATTTTGATAAAAGTATTGGCTTTACAGATTCAGCCGCCGGTGTTTAAAATTTTCACAATATATTTCATTAAGGAAAAAAGTATCACACAATGTTCAACCCTCCAAACGACAGAATCGCAGGTATGAAAGTGAATTTCATGGCAACCTGCCTGTGCGATTCGATATTCTCCGACGCCGCAAAAAATGCGGTGCAAATTCTAAAACACTTCGGCGCGGAAGTGTCGCTGCCGCACGACCAAACCTGCTGCGGGCAGCCAGCCTTCAACAGCGGCGATTTTGCGTCGGCGAGAAAAGTTCTGCTCAGCACAATGCGCGCCTTCGGCGGGAACAGCGACCCGATAGTTGTTCCAAGCGCTTCGTGCGCCGCCATGCTCTACCACTCCTCAAAAATAGCCTTCCGCGAATCCACCCCCGACGTGCGCAAAGAAGTCGATGCATTCGCGCGCAGGGTTTGGGAATTTTGCGACTTTCTCGTAAATGTTTTGGGAGTTGAAAAAATTCCGGGAAAGTACGAGGCGAAAGTCGCCCTGCACAACTCCTGCCACGGCAAGGGCAGCGGCACTCCCGCCGCACTAAAAAAGCTCGCGGAATCCATAGACGGCTTGAAGACGCTGGATTTTGACGGTTCGGAAAACTGTTGCGGGTTTGGCGGCACTTTCTCTGTCGTATTTCCCCAGCTCTCATCTGAAATGGGCGAGAAAAAAGTGCGCTCGATTGCGGCGGCAGACCCCGACATCGTGTGCGCTGCGGATACTTCGTGCCTAATGCACCAAAAGGGAATAGCCGACAAGCTCGGCGTAAAATACCGCCCGATGCACGCAGCGGAACTATTTTACGCCGCCATGAAAAACGGAGGAATTTTCTAATGTCCATTCAAACTATAGACGAATTTGCAAAACACCTATCGCCGTCGGTAAAAAAGGCGCTCAACGACGCGAGCGTCGGAAGCACGCTCGGGCGCAAAAAGTGCCTGGCGGCGGCGTACCCCGAGGAGGGGCGCGTCACGCGGCTTAGGGAGCTCGCAAACGCGATAAAGTCGCTGCCGCCGTCAAAGCTCGTCGAGCAGGCGGCGGACTCGCTGGAAAGACACGGGATAAAAGTGCTTTTCGCAAGCGACGCGGACGAAGCGAGAAAAATGATACTCTCCATACTCCGCTCTAAAAACGCAAAAAATATCCTCAAAGTAAAAAGCATGACGAGCGAGGAAATCGAGCTTAACGACTTCCTCGCAAAAAACGGCATAGACGCCGTCGAGACCGACTTGGGGGAACTCATAATACAGCTCGAGCACGAAAAGCCCTCGCATATAGTAAAGCCGGCAATACACCGCACGCGTGAGGATATTGCGCGCTCCTTCCAGACGCACGGAATCGCGCCCTACGACGACAATCCGCAGCATATAACGCTCGCCGCCAGAAAATACCTGCGCAAAAAATATTTTTCGGCCGACGCCGTCGTTTCCGGCGCAAACTACGTCCTCGCGAAAGAAGGCGCGATAGTTCTCGCCACAAATGAGGGCAACGCCCGCTTTTCCATGGCGGGGGCAAAGACGCACATTGCAATAGCGGGCTTTGAAAAGGTGATTCCGTCGGCGCGGGAATTGTCGGTGTTTTTGAACCTTCTCGGGCGCAGCGCAACCGCCCAAAACAGCACGGTTTACACCGATTTTGTCGCAGGGCCCGGCAAGGCTAAGAACAGCCCAGAGGAAATGTACGTAATATTTCTCGACAACGGCAGAAGTAAAATTCTCGGGAGCGAATTTTCCGACATATTAAAGTGCATAAGGTGCGGCGCGTGCATGAACCGCTGCCCCGTTTTCAGGATAGTCGGCGGGCACGGATACCGCGCAGTCTATCCGGGGCCGCTTGGGATAGTGCTTTCGCCGCTGCTTGCGGGAGACAAAATCGGAGAGTACGCCGACCTCCCCAAAGCATGCTCGCTGTGCGGAGGATGCGCCGAGGAGTGCCCATCTAAAATCCCCCTGCCCGACCTCATTCTAAAAATGCGCGACCTCATGAAAAAGAAATCGTTCAAGGTCGCTAACGACATCAACTTTAAGCCTTGGAAAGTCGTCGCTACTTCCCCAAAAATTTGGAGGTTTGCAATGCCGCTAAACAAGCTTGCTAATCTGCTTCCTCTGGGGCTTGTGAAGGTCGGGCCGCTCGGCAGGTGGCTGAAAACGCGAACGCTCCCAAAATTTAGGGGCGGAGAATTTAGAAAATGGTTTAAGAAAAATGGATAAGCGGGCTTTTTTAGACAGGATAAAAAACGCTGAAAAATCGCGTTTGAACAACAGACTCCCGGATTTTGACGACTCGGAAACCGTATCGTACGCCGCGATAGGCGAAGGCGGCGCCCGAACCGTATTTGAGAGAAATTTTGTAAAAAACCGCGCCGATATAATAACCTCCCCCAAAGACATAGCCGGCTTTTTGAAATCCAAAGGCTGCAAGAAGGGGGTTATCGACCCAAAATTGGGAACCGACTTCGGGCTCGGCGGAGAATTTGACATTTCTTTCGAATTTGACAGGGACTCTGCCGATTCGTACGATTTCGGCATAACGCCGGCGGATTTTGCCATAGCCGAAAGCGGCATGATAGTCTTGAAGGACTCCACCACCTCAGACAGGCTTGCGAGCATAGCCCCATGGGTGCATGTCGCCGTCCTAAACGCCTCGGACATCGTAATGACGCTCCCGGAAGGCTTTTCAAAAATGGTTGACTGCCCTTACGCGATTGCAATCTCTGGCCCTTCAAAAACCACGGACGTCGAGGGAGTTCTCGTGGAGGGCGTCCACGGCCCGGGCGTGCAGGCGTGCCTCGTATTGGATAAATAGGAGCTTTGCATAAAAAGCCGCGGTTTGCGCCCGGCGCAATGTTCGCGGCCGATAAATGCGGAGCTGCAAGTCGCTTGCAATCTGTTAAAAATAGGAAGTTGCGAGTCGCTTGCAATCTGTTAAAAAAAGGGAAGTTGCAAGTTGCTTGTCCTCCTTAAAAAATAGGAAGTTGCAAGTTGCTTGCGCTCCTTAAAAATTATGAAGGCTGCAAGTAATTTGCCCGCCTTAAAAAAATAGGGGAGCTGCAAGTCGGTTTCCCTTTTTTTAATTGGCGGACTTGCGCCCGAATTTTTCTGAAAGCTTCAACGCCGATTCCGCGCGGTTTAAAATATACAAATGTATGCCTGGCACCTTTGCCGAAAGCAGTTCGTCTATCTGCCTCTGCGCCCACTCAAGCCCTGCAGCTGATTGCGCCGCAACATCGTCGCCGGCAGACGCTATGGAGTCTATTAGAGCCTGCGGAATGTCGGTAGAGCACATATTTTTAAAATTCATCAGCTGCTTCATTGAAAGCGCCGGCAACAGCCCCGCGATTATCGGCTTGTCTATCCCCATTTTGCCGCATTTTTCCACAAACCTAAAATAGTGGGAATTGTCAAAAAACAGCTGTGTAGTCACAAAATCTGCGCCCGCGTCAACCTTACGCTTCAAGTTCTCTATATCTTTTTCAAGAGTCGGAGCCTCGGGGTGCTTTTCGGGATAGCCAGCGCACCCTATGCAAAAATGCGGGAATTTTGAGCGTATGTAGGCGACGAGCTCGTTCGCGTGCGCATATCCATCGGGGTTGAACGATACGGAGCCGTCCTTCGGCATGTCGCCGCGCAAGGCCATTACATTTCTAAATCCGTAGGCATTGAACCTGTCGAGTATCGCCGATATCTCCGCCTTCGAGTGCCCAAAACACGCCAAATGCGGCATAACCTCAAACCCGAAAATGTCTTTTAGCAACTCCCCGTATTCAAGCGTCCTCTCGCGGCTCGATCCGCCGGCCCCGTATGTTATCGAGACAAAGTCGGGCCTCAACTCCTTCAACTTATTAGCCGTGCGCAATATTTGCCTCGCGCCCTCCTCTGTCTTGGGAGGGAAAAATTCGACTGAAAATATCGTGCCGCTGCCCGAAAATTTTTCAACTATACTTTTAGCTGTCTTTTGCATTGGAAAAATAATCCAATAAAATCTGCGGACGTCAACACAAAGACGCTGTCATATTCCCGTATTTGCAAAGCGCGCGTAAAACTTTTAGAAATTCAGCGCCCAAGGCGCGGACTGCGCCGAGCTCCACCCACACAAAACGCACTTAACCCAAAATCTTTACGGGCTATGGGCGCGTAAAAATCACTTAAACACCCTGCCGACCCTGCGCGGAATCGCGACCATCGTCTCCCACGGAATGCGGCGGGTCCATCGGCTGTAATCTACGAGGGAAATCTCAAGGCCGTCCTGCTCGCCTATGAATGTGACAGTATCGCCCACTTTGACATCTTTTGCGGAATCGACGCAAATGACGGTTTCGTCGAGCCCAACGTTGCCGAGTATCGGGCATTTCGCCCCGCCCGCAATAACTCTCGCCTTGTCTGTAAAGCCCGACGGCACTCCGTCGGCGTATCCTGCGGCAACAGTGGCAATCCTTTTTCCCGCGCGCGAAGACACCGCAAGTATCCTCGACCTAAACGAAAGCACCGATTGGAGTTGAACTCCCTCGTATTCGCCCTCCGCAAACGGATTTATCCCGTACTGCAACAGCCCCATTCTGACGGCGTTGAAAGGCGGCTCGACTTTCATATACCGAAGCGCCGCACTGTTGTGCAAATGCACGAGAATGCCGCTCAAATCGAAATGCGACACCACTTCGCGGAAAATTCCAAACTGCCTTTTCGTGTATTCGGCATCGTCGTCGGCGCTTGACAAATGCGAAAATATGCCCGTCACCTTTATGCCTTTTAGCCCGAGAATTTTTTTTATCTCCCCGACGGCGCGCTCATGCCAAATGCCTGCGCGCCCCATTCCCGTATCGAGCTTTATGTGCACCCCGAGCGTCTTTGCGCGCGAACGTGCCAATTCCGCAAATGCCGACGCCTCCGAATAAGACGAAACCGCAGGTGTCGCCCCGTAGTCGAAAACAAGCGGCCTCTCTTGGGCGAGCACCGGACTAAGGACCAACACGGGCTTGTCGGGTATAATTTCGCGGACTCTTGAAGCCTCGTAGAGGTTTGCCACAGCAAATATGTCCGCGCCTCCCCTTGCAAATCGCACAAGCGCATGCGGCATGCAGTGCCCGTAGGCGTCGGCCTTCACAACGCAAACGTATTTCACTCCGGCGGGCAGCGTCGATTTTATACTGCGGACATTGGACTCCAAGCGCTGGAAGTCGATTTCTATCCAAGATCTCAATGGCAAGCGGCTATTCACTGTTTTTTTAACTTTCTCAAACCGTATAAAAAAAAAGTCAAAATTAAAATCCTCATCTTTGCCCCATAGATTTTTTTTAAGCCTTGACCCAGTTTTTATTCGTATATTATCTTAAATAAATGTTGTTCGGACGCTTTTTTAAAAAACTGTTCACGCGCAAAAAAAACCCATCGAGAGCCACAGGCGACAGGGGAGAAGGCGCGGCGGCGCGGTTTCTAAAAAAACGCGGAATGAAGATTGCAGCCCGAAATTACAGATGCGGACGGCATGAAGTTGACATTATCGCCTTTGACGGCGACTGCGCAGTGTTCGTCGAGGTTAAAACCCGCTCCGAAAACTCCGTGGTGGACGGCTATTATGCGGCTCTTTCGCAGTCTAAAAAGAGGGGCGTAAAACATTGCGCCAAACGCTTTCTGGCGTCTGTGCGCCCGCGCCCCGCTTCGTGGAGATACGATGTAGTCGACGTTCGAATCTCGGAAAATTCCGGCAAAGAGACAATAAGCCATTTTGAAAACGTACCAATATAAAATATGAAAAAGATAATCTCAATACTCGCTACGGCGCTATGCTCAATATGCCTTAACGCCCAGCAATTCGGAAATTTTGAAGTGAGTAACTTCAATCTGGCGCTGGGATCTGGATCCGTTTACTTCAATTACTACGATGCAAACTGGAATGGACTTTCATTAAAATATTTAGGAAAACCAATGGAAGGCTTTCCCAAATACGAGAAGGGAAAATTCTACGATTTGCAGGCAAACCTCTTTGCGAGGTTGGACAACTTTGGCACATTGTCGCAAAAGTTTACTTTCTCCGGTCGCAATACTTGCCGGCTGTCCGCAACTATGACCCCCAGCGAAACTGCAAAATACAACGAGATTTCCTATGCGTTTAGCTTCCCAATCAGCGAATCCAAACTTAAATTAGACAGCATCGCCATAAATCCGGAAGAATCATTAAAAATCCAAAAAGTATTCAGCGCAAAAAGAGTAGAAGTAGAATGCGCATATGGGAATGTCGTATTTGAAGGCGATTTAAACCTGCTCGTGCAGGATAACCGCATATTTGGTGGCACCACATATTCCCTCAGATTTAAGCCCCGCAAAGAAGGCAATACCCTCACTTGGAACATAAAAGTATCGTTCGAAGAACCCGACGGATCGCCAATATACATGGGCAAAGAGTCCGCAAAAAGCCTCGATATCCCAAACCTCCCGCGCGGCACCCTAAAGCTCGGCGGCGTGAAATTCGCCTTTTCCAATCCCGCCGGAAACGGGCTTGTCGTAGAGCCCGGAAAGGAACTGAAATTGCCCGGCAAGAACTTCTCCAAATACCTCTTTATATTGGGCGGCTTCGCCTCCGCAGACGAACTCTCGCCCGAAGAATTCGCCGAAGCCGAAATATCCTTCCCAAATGGCAAAAAGCAAATATTCAAAATCTCCGCCGAAAATTCGGGAGCCATTCGCGATTTAAAAAGTTCTGACAACTCGAATGTCGTCTGGACTTCGAGAGTCGGAGCCAAGACATACAACATCTTCGGCACGAGGCTTGACTTGGAAGCTTCAAACGCAACGTCAATTACCATAAGAAACCACTCGGAATCAGACTTCAAAATCGCCGCGGCTACATCCAGCCCAGTTGGCATATCCATAAATAAAATCAAAGGGAAGTTCTTAACCCAAACCAAGGAATACTTCCCGTTCGATCCGCCAAGGAGCGTCGTAAAATCTTCGCCGCTCGACTTCTCTTGGCTGCTCGACGCCCCCGCAGGAAAATACGGATTTGCAAAAGCCCGCGGAGGAGAAATATATTTTGAAAACCGCCCTGATAAACCGGTGCGATTCTACGGCAACAACCTATGCTTTTCGGCAAACTACCCGGATAAGGAAAACGCCGATAAGCTCGCGGACGCCTTTGCCGCCGCAGGGTACAATATAATGAGAATCCACCACTACGACAACCCCTTAATCGACAAGACCTCGCCCGGGTTGCTCGGCTTCGACGCCGAAAAACTCGACAGGCTCGACTATCTCGTAGCCGCCATGAAAAAGCGCGGCATATACATAACTACCGACCTGTACGTTTCAAGAGTCCTCGCCGACGACGCAGTAGAAAAGGACATCGGCTGGGACAAGTCCATGACGGCAAACAAGGCGGCTTTCTTCGTATCAAGAAAGGCTGTCGAGAATTGGCAGACTTTCTCAAAAAATCTGCTAAACCACGTCAATCCTTACACAGGGCTTGCCTGGAAGGACGATCCCGCGATAGTCTCAATCAGCCTCGTAAACGAAAATACAATATTCGGTTCTTCAAATGCCATGTTCTCGCACTTTGAAAAACTCTTCAACAAATGGCTCGAAGCAAAATCAATAACTGCAAACGACAAAGACAAAAGTTTCCTGCGCAAAATTTTCCTTTCGGAAGTATACGGGAATTTCTATAAGGAGCAAAAGGCATTCTTAGATTCGCTCGGCGTGCGCGCTATGATAACCGACCAGAATTTCTGGGAGGGATACAGCGTGACCCTAATGCGCAAATATTACGACATTATCGATACCCACAGATACTACGGGCACCCCTCATTCATAGAAAAGCCTTGGTCGCTGCCCGCAAAAATGAAAAATACAAGCTCGATTTCGGAATATGGCGGCTGCATAAGCCTAAGCGACTGCCAAATGGCCGGCAAGCCCTTTTCGATAACCGAATGGAACTACGTAAATAACAACGACCATTGCGCCGAAGGGGCATTCCTCATAGGGGCATACGGCTCGCTCCACAAATGGGATATGCTCTGCCGCTTTGCATATTCGCACTCTACAGTGGATTTCTCGAAACCTGCATCTATCATAAGCTACTTCGATGCAAATATAGTTTCGCTATTCTCCGACCGCGCAGGGGCGCTATTCTATCTCAGGGAAGACGTAAAGCCCTCCGACATTACAATAACGTCATTCCTCCCAGAAGACTACCTTACGCGCCCTGAGCCGGAAAAAAATGCAAACTCGCCGCTCTTAAAGCGCATAGGCCTTTACGCCGCAACCGAGGTTGAAATAAATCCAACGCCCTCAGGGTTTAAAGTTCCGCAAAATTCACCTTTTGCAGTCGCGGCCAAACAGGCAGTCATTGAGCAGAATAAGTTTGATAAGCCCGTAATACTCGATACGAAAGCCAACCTTCCCCAACTCACAAAACTTACGGGCGGCAAACTTGACGTCGAGAATGAAAGGTATGAATCCTCCACTTCGGAAATGGTCTTGGACAAGAAAAACGAAACTTGGCAACTTATCACTTCCAAAAGCGAGGCGTTTATAGGCCCGAAAGGGAAATCATTCAAAGGCGCCTTTGCCGAAATAAGAAATACGCGCGGCTGGAGCTCAACCTTGATTTCAAGCATAGACAATAATCCGCTTAAAGACAGCTCCAAGATTCTAATATTGCACCTAAGCGACATAAAAAACACCAATATGCGCTTTGACGACACCGATATGACAATCTTGCGCGACCACGGCACAACACCGCTTTTGGCAAAAAAGACAGACATCATTGTAAAGTTCAAAAACCCGATGGAAGGCTGGAAACTATACGCCCTTAACAACGACGGAACCCGCGGCGATGAAATCGAAATGGATAGAACCGCAGAGACGGCGTCGGTCAGGCTATCGACTGTAAAGGGAAGAACGGTTATCTTCGCATACGAGCTCGTAAAGGAATAGTTTACTATCTCCATAGGAAAAAAGCTCCGCCCATTTGGGCGGAGTTTTTTTTGCGGTAGCTTAGAACAGTGTAAAATTTTTAGCTGTAATATCCAATTTGCCCAAAAGTGCCGCCATGTAAAAATTTTTAGCCGTCCCTTTTAGTTTATGATAAAGCGAGCCCCACAAATTTGCTAAAAAATACAATTTATCGGCAACAATAAACGCTCTTATTCAAAACGGAGACTTTAATGCGGCACTACTCGGTTATTTCAAAATCAAGCGGCGGGATTTTATCCACAAGAAACATTCCCCTCCAATGCTTGCCGAGCAGATTCACCACAAAACGCCCTTTCGCGGGCTTTGCGTTTTCCGAGCAGCTTATTTCCAACACGAGCCTGCTGTCGCGTATGGAAAAACTTTTTATGGAAAGCCCGTCGGGCGCGTCCTGAAACTCAGCCTTTGGCATATTTTTAAACTTCGCCGGAGATGCCCCGACATCTATCGAAACAGTTTCGCCTTTTTTTATTTTTATCGGCGTTGCAACTTTCGAGATATCCGGGCGTATCGCGTCAAACCCACGCCCAAAAATATTCCACGAATTTACGCTCCCCCACATTCCCGCCGCCGGGACATAGTGGCGATAATAAAACGCCTGCATCATATCCTCGCATGGGACCGACTCCCTCACTATGCTTCCGTGCGGGAAATCAGCCTTGCCGGCAACCGACATCTTAAAGACTTTCTTGGCTGCGCCCTTCGGTATTTTTACGCCGACATCCGCATACTTTGCGCCTGCCGGTATTTCAGCTCCGTACACTTCGGATCCCTCCGGGAGTCCGTCGATTTTTAAGGCTATCGGATAATCGTCGATTCCGTCCGCGCGGAATGCGTAAACTCTGAACACTGTCGTGCGCCCGGGAAGAAAATTCAGGGAGCTCGGCACGCTCCTTAGCTCGAAATCCGGGCGGGGCCGCCGCACTTCAAGTCGGTATGCGTGCGCGGGGGAAAACCCGCCCGTCAAATCCTCCACGCGGACAAAAAACGTGCCGGTAAAGGGAGGTGTGAATATCATTCGGGAATCCGTATGCGCCGTGACAAACCCGCATGACAAATCTTCAAAATCGTCCGCCCTCGCGAGGACTTTCCCGGAAGAGTCACAGACAGTAAGATAAGTGTCTATCGGAGAGCCGAGCCGGCGCGCGCGCGTCTCTATTACTATCTTGTCGCCCTGCGCGGCGTCGAATTTGTAAAAGTCCCTCTGCCCCTTTTTTAGTATGCGCCCGTGCGCCGCCTCAGGGGGAGTCAAAGTCACCGACGGAAGCATGCCGCCAGTCCCGCCGGCAATCTTTGAAGACTCCGCCGCAGACAACGTGCAACGCTCCGGAGAATATTTTATTTTTAATTCGGGAATGCTATCACAGCCGAAATCCGGCGAAAACTCTCCCGCACCCTCCGGAATGTCTATTTTTATTTTATTGTTTTCGAGGTTTGCGCCCCCGACTTCAAACTCCGGCGATTCCCCGGACGCACCTCCCAACGGGAAAACGTATTCCACAAACGGGCGCGTGGAAATCGACATCCTGTAAACGAAATCCTCGCGGCTCCGGTAAATGGCGTCGAAAATTTCCGCGCGGTAAACTCCGCTTTCCGGAACTTTAAAAGACAAATGCGGATCGGGCCTATGGAAAAAATCGTCGCAATACGCAACCTCTTTGCCGCGAGAATCCGTGACGCGGACGACAGGCTGGAACCACCCGGGGACGGCGTCGGATATGTATGGAAGCTGCATTCTGCCCCATACGTCGATGACGACCGTATCCCCTTTGCGCGCGTAGAATGAATATGCGTCCGTTTTAGCCTCGGTAATCTGGCCGTTTACAACCACCGGCATATCCACAAAAAATTCGTTTCCCTCTCCCGGGTACATCAGCGGATTCACCCACGAGCGTATGCCGAGCTTTCCCCAATTTTCGGGGAGCTTTATGCGCTTTCTTGCGGTATCGCGCAAAGAAGGCTTCACAAATTCGTCTGTGTCCGATATCTCAAACCTCGCCGGATTTGAAAGCCCGCGCCTCGATTTTACGAGAATATTGCGCATTCCCTTTTTGGCGTCGGGCGAAACTGTGATTTCAAACTCGACAGTTTCCGCCATAGGGTCGGAGGACACTTTTCTTAAGTACACAGAGGCGTCAGCAGCGGCGAGCTTATCCATTATTTCTTTGTCGGCGTTGACTAATTTTCTCAAATACGCCTGCCCGCCGTCCTCAAATTTCTTCATCTCCTCGACTACTTCGGGATGTTTTTTTACAAATTCCTCCTCCAATTTATTTCTAAGCCCAAAATAATTGCCGGACTTTAACGGCGTAGTCACTTCGCAGACTCCGGTTTCAATTCCTTCGCCCGTTATATACACATCTGTGACGCCGTTAAAATTTCTGCCGCCTACGGTGATTTTAACAGTTTCGCCGGCTTTCGCACCCGCGGGATACACATACGCTATGTTTGGAACGTCGCTTTCCTGCGCGCCGAGCGGAAGGGCGGACACAGCGCAAGCTATCGCAAAAGCTAAAAGTCTTCCAATTCTAAAAAACGCGGGAAGTGCAAATCGGCAAGTTTGCGGACGCCGCATTTGCCTGCCGCAGGCCTTTCGTCCATCGCGGCGCAAAGAAGATTTTAGCGTCTCTATATTTTTTGCGCCGCGCAGTAATCCCCATAAAAGATGAGAATTTTTCCCGCACGCAAATTTTGCACATCGCGCAGACATTTTCCCTCCCGCAAATTTTTCAAAAAAGACTAACATCCTATTTCCCTCAATATTCCGTCGCCCTTCATGTCGCCCTCGTTGTCTTCAAGAAGCCCGACAGTATCCCCTTGCGGTGTGCGCAAAACGGCGTCCGAGGGAATCCCGAGGCGCGAGTATATCGAGCCTATCAGGTCGCACGGCGATACCGGGCGCTCGACAACTTTCTCCGCCTTGTCGTCGGTCTTGCCTACAACTTTTCCGCCGTCAAAACCGCCCCCTGCAAGCATCATCGAAAACGCATCGCCCCAATGCCCCCTGCCTCCGGAGTACGGGGCCTCCCACTGTATGCGCGGCGTACGGCCAAACTCTCCGCTCCACCAAATTATTGTAGAGTCGAAAAGCCCGCGCTCGCGCAGATCGGCAATGAGGGCCGCCACCGCCCTGTCTGTTTGCGGCATGAGCTTGCGCATTTCCTGAAAATGGCTCTTGTGGGTGTCCCAGCCGGGATAGTTTATCGTGACGTACGGCACTCCGCTCTCCACAAGCTTGCGCGCGACGAGGCACGAGCACCCGAATTTGTTCCGTCCGTAGGCGTCGCGAACCTTGTCGCTTTCGGTTGTGACGTCGAAAATTTTTCCGGCATCGCCGAGTATCAAATTGTACGCCTGCTCCACCGCAAGCTCCGACTGCTTTAAATATCCGCTTGAAGCGAGCGATTTTTTGAAAGTGCCGAGGTCGTCGAGCAGCTTTCGGCGCGACTCCTGGCGGGCGCGAGTTATTCCGCGCGCAACTATCCCCTCAACCTCAAACGGTATGGACGACGGATTCCCGCCCGTTGCAAAGGGCTTGTATTTCGACCCAAAAAATCCCGCCTCCGAAAAGCGCCCCTGCGGCTCCGTCAATACTATGTATGGCGGAATAGTTCCCTTGTAGCCGGCGTCCACGCCCTTAAATTTTGAAACCACAGCCCCCGCGCATGGATACACGTACCTGCCAGGCATGCGCCCAGTCTGCACAAGGTACGAACCTGTTTCGTGGGCATTTTGGAAATGCCTTACGGAGCGTATTACGGAATATGTATCAGCGCATTTGGCAAGTTCCGGCATAAGCTCGCATATTCTCAAGCCATCGACATTCGTATTTATCGGCGACGAAAGCTGCCCGCAATAGTCGTACCCCGCCTCCGGTTTTGGATCCCAAGTCTCTATTTGCGACGGCCCTCCCCAAAACCATATCTGTATCACAGACTTTGCAAACGGCTTTTTCGGTGCGGCGGGTTTAGCGGCTTCTTTCGGGGCCGCCGCCAGTTCAGCTGAAAATCCGCGCGCACCCAATCCGAAAAGCGCGCCCATCGCGCCTGCCGCCTTTAAAAAATCCCGTCTGTCCAATGCCTTTTTAGAGTCCATATATCCTCCTAATGCCTGTTGGAAAATTCGTCCGAATTAAAAAGAGCCCACATTGTGTCAATCATCGCCTCCCATTGCCTAAACCGCTTTCCCTCGGGCTTGTATTGTTCAAACGCCTTTAATTCGGCGCTCGTTGGGCGGCGCGAAAGTATGTTTGTGTACAAACTGTACACTCCCTTTTTGTACGGCATAACAAAAAACCTTCTGCTAAATTTAGAAGACGATATTTTTCTCAATATCTGAGACGAATTTAGCATATGCAGCTTTTGCGACGCCGAAGGGACGTTCACGCGCTCGTCCGCGTACCCGGTGTCGCGCGGGGACTTGCCGAATAGTTCGAGGAACGAAGTTGTCACGCTTCCGTCCGGAAGGTCGGCAGCCGCGGAATAGTCGGGCATTGTCGTGTACGGCTCGGGGGTCGTGCTCGAATATATCTCGGTCGTTCCGGTTATGGAGCACACGGTGTCTATCAAAATTTCGGCGTCGAGACGGCGGACTGGGTACACTGCAAAATTTTTAGCCGCGGCCTCGGGATTGTTTGAAGGCTCGGGGATAAATGACTGCGAGTACGCCTCAGAAAGCGCAATTGTGCGGATAAGCGCGCGGATATCGAATCCCGAGCGCTCAAATTTTTCCGCGAGCGTTTCCAGCAGACGCGCCGACACCGGTCTGTTCCCCGAAAAAAACATGTCGTCCACGGGCGAAACTATTGGTGTTCCGAAAATCCAAGTCCATACCCTGTTTGCAAATGCCTTTGAAAAATAAGGATTTCCCCTCTTGGTAAGCCATTCCGCAAAGCCCGCGCGCACCGACATATCTGCGGAAAATACCGCCGCCGATCCGTCCGGAAATACGGATACGAACGGCGCGCGCTTTGAAGGGTCGTCGAAGACAATTTCCTCTTTCCACTCTTTTGTAGACTTGTATCCCACGCGCGAGAAAAACGACGCAAAAGCCTTTCGTCTCTCCTCAGGAATTTTATCGTACCGCGCGCACATAAAAGTCAGGGCCGCGCACGAAGCAGTTGATTCGGGAGTTCGCGACTGCATCGCCCTCAGGAAGTTCACCTCCCCTACCCTAAAATTGCTGCCGCTCGACGACAGCATTCTGCGCGCCATTTCGTCCCACCCCAAGCCGTCCGAGAGGGATTTGCGGATAAAGCGCGTGTACGCCTGCGCCGCATTCGGCCACAGGTTTATAGGGAACTCCGCCTTGATTCTCAGAATGTCGCCGAGCCTCAAAGACATGTAGTTTACAAATTCGTCCGACGCCAAAAGTTCGTCCACAAGCTTCTCGCGCTTGTTCGGCGATTCGTCGTCCAAAAATGCTTCGAGCCGCTCTGGGCTGGGTATCCTACCTGTCAAATCGAGGGTCGCCCTTCTAATAAAAACGGAGTCCGAACATCTCTTTGCGGGTTTTAGTCCGAGAGATTCAAAGTGCGCGGCAAGGGCTATGTCCACCGGGTTTTTTGAATCCTGCAAGTTTATTTCGCCTTCCTCGTACGGATTGGCGGGGGCAAATTTTATTTCTGGCGGCTTTCGCTTTGAGCGGGTGGGCTCGCGCACGGGAGCTGCTTGCGGCGCCGATTTCTTTGCCGGACGCACAACTTTCTTTTTTTCGGATAATCTATTTAAAATTTTCCCTTTTTTAGCGGCAGAATCTGTGCCCTCTTTCAAGGCTCCCGATGCCTGCCGATTTTCTTTGCCCAAGTTTTTGGCGGCAGATTTTTTTTGAACCGCTTTCGAGCCCGACATTTGCGCGGCATTTCCCCGACTTTGGGCGCTTTTGGACGGCTCGCCGGCTCCGCGCCCCTCCGCCCCGCCAGTCGGTTTTTCCGATTTAACTTCCATTGAGGCGGCCTCCGTAGCGCCGCGCTCCGTTGAGCCGCTTCCAAACGCCGTCTGGCAGGGCAAAATTGCTGCCGCCGCGCACAAGTTGAAGAAGAGCGCCACACCCGCCTTAGAAAAATATTTATCAAAAAAATTCTTCCCCATACGAAAGCTTCCCCGCAATTTCAAAAAAATAGTTAGAAATTTTGAACTCGACAAGACTTTTTTATATCTTAATTCTCATAATTTGACATATAAAAACATACATATATTATATATTTTCGCCGACAATGAGCCAATTTGAAAAAGAACTCCTGAAAAGATTGGATTCCTATAAATCAGCCAATCTCATAGACGCCGCCAGCGAAAAAAAACTCAGGGAAGCCCTCCAAGATAAGATCTGCGAAGAATCGCGGATAACCCGCAATTTGCTGTACATACTCGGAATTATATTAGTTTTTACAGCATGCTGCATTTGGGTATACCACAACTGGGAATATTTTCATGAGCGCGTCAGGGAAGCCCTGGCATTTGCGCCGCTTGCCATTTCGGCAGTCCTCGGAATCTTTGCAATAAAAAAGGATTTTCCGCAATTCTGGAAAGAAGCCTCGGCAATGCTAAATATCGCGGGAGTGTGGGTAATGATTACAAGTATCGGGCATCTTTACAACATACAACCGGATACCGCGCATTTTTGCCTGAGCGTAATTTGCCTTTCCTTTTTGGCAGTGCCCATATTCCGTTCGGGCTCGGCGATAGTGGCGCTGTGCATACTCAACATATTTTATGCCGCAAATTGCCCGGAATCGGAATTTATCGTTGCGGTTGCGATATACGCAGCGTTGGCCGCGTTTGCGTATAAGTTCAGAGACGGCAATGGCGTTTTAAGGAATATCGTGCTGGTTTTTGTGTGCATGGTATCGGCGGTATCCATTTCGTGCGTGGCAGCGCACAATATTTTAAGCATTGTTTTAGTTGCGGGATTCTCGGGAATATTTCTCGCAGCGTCCGCTTCTAAGAAATTTTCCGGTACGGGCATTTTCAACAACCCTTACGCCGGCGCGGGATTTTTTCTCTTGATATTTTTAATGTCCGTAGGCGCGTCGAAAGGCATTATCAACGACCTTATCAACCACACCGCCATCTCCGCATTTTTCCCCGCCTTCTGGACTCTCTGCGCAGTTTACGCATTTTCGCTCTTCCGCGCGTTCCGAAATCCGCGCAGGGAAAACGCGGCAATCTGCCTTTCGATAGTCTTTCCCGCATTTGCCACAGTTTTATTGCTAAAAAATTTCTGGGCAGTCACCGCTGTCTTGAACGGCGCGATTTTCGCATCTTCAGCGGCTTTTCTAATATCGGGAATTTTAAAAAAGAAGCTGATAATGTCGAATGTCGGGGCGATTTTAATTCTATTTCAATGCGTCTCGCGCATTTTCGATTCGCAAACGGACGTCGGGATAAGGGCGGTGGCAATCGCCGCGGCCGGCGTTTTGCTCGCAATTCTAAACATGATTCTAAACAGGAAAATATCGCGTGAAAATTAAGAGTTTTTTTAAAGAGAGCGCCACATTGTGGTACGTCGGCCTGCTAACAGTCCAATTCTGCGCGGGGCTCGTATTCGCCCTCGACGCCGAGCGCATTCACGACACCGGCAAAGAGATAAAATTGCCGATAGAGTCAATGTGGCCAAATTCCTCGAACGATTCAGTCATATCCATTACATGCGCACCGATTAAAATTCCCTACGCCCAGGGCGCAAATCCGCAAATCGACGCATTCGTAAAAAACAAAGACATGCCTTATTGGAAAAAGACGATTGTAGATGTAGAATTTAGGAAGGGCGCCGACGGCTTATGGACTCCCGCGGCTTACGGCAAAAATGCCGATGAAAAAAAAGGGACGGTATTTGAGCTTAAGTTGTCGGATATTTTATTCCAAAAATACGAGGGCGGAAAGACTGTCGAAATAAATCCGCCAATCGCACTATTCAATTTGAGAAGAATCAATTACCATACTGCCGTATTCGACCAAACCAAACTGCAAAAATACATATCCGACGCCCGCAAGAAAAATGTGCCCATGTCACTGTCGTTGCGGCAGGATCACGGAATGCTTGCGGTATCGGAAGTTTATATAGGCGAAACACCCGTCGAAGAAATAATAGAGCGGGAAATTTTGGAGAAAACTCCGCCGCAAAAAGAAACCATCGAGGTTAAAGACGCGCGCTGACCTTGCGCGCTACGCGCCCGCCGATACAGAAATCCCGCAATTAAAAAAAGTCACGCAATCAAAAAATATTATACCCTTCTTGGGCGTCAAAAAAACTTCTGTATTCCCGCGCAAAACAAAAATCCCCCCACGCCGTCCCAAAGTATAAAAATTTTTTTGCGCTAAAACCTAAATTTTTTCAGTTTCAAATATTATCCAACTAACGGCATTGCATTTCTATAAACGGCAATTTGAATCCTCCCGAAATGCCGCAGTGAATAAAGGTTTTTGAAAAAAAATTTTTATTAAAAAAATTTTCCGTACAAAATAACTCTAAAATTTAAAATATTGCATCAAGCAATCCCCCCGCCCGCCGACAACAAAAAAAATTTGCGCGGCGAATGTATATCCATTCGGATGGATGCGACGGGAAAATTTTAAAGTTTTAATTTTAAAGTTATTCCGCGCCGCTTTGAGAAGAAGAGGCTTTTGCGCTTTTTGAAATCGCCCGCTTCAACGAAAAAAAAGTCTTTAACAACCGTGCGCAATCCTCTTCGAGAACGCCGCTATTAACAATCAAAGAATGGTTGAGAGTCGGAAGATCGTGGAATTTCATAGCTCCCCCCAAAAAGCCCATTTTAGGATCGGAAACCGCATAGACGACTCTCTTTAAGCGGCTCATTACGCAGGCGCCGGCGCACATCGGGCAAGGCTCTTTTGTCACATACAAAGTCGCTCCGGAAAGCCTCCAATCTTCGCACTTGGCGGCGGCCTGGGTGATTGCTATAATCTCGGCGTGCGCAGTCGGGTCGCGCGAGCTTTCGACAGAATTGTGCGCCTGCGCCACAACTTCCCCGCCTAATTCTATGACAGCCCCAATCGGGACCTCCCCGCAACTCCACGCCTTCAACGCTTGATTGTACGCAAGCTTCATAAAAAATTCGTCGCCGCGGTTCAAGTATGACGGGCGCATCGGCTCGAAAGGGCATTCCGGGAAGCTCTTGCGCGGCGCCGATAACAATCCGGAATATTCGGAATCGCCAAAGTCCGCGCGTGTATCGCAATTTTTAAAGTTTTCCATTATTTTAATGTTGACTAATAGAATCATATAAACACAAATTGTCAACTTTCATACTGCAAAACAAACAAAGCATGTCAGATTCCGTAGAAGTCGAAGGAAAAGTCGTAGCCGTTCTACCCGGCACTATGTTTCGGGTGGAGATACTCAATGGTCATCAGGTGCTCGCCCACATCTCGGGCAAGCTCCGCAAGAATTTTATAAAGCTCACGGTGGGCGACAGGGTCAAAATGGAAATGACCCCGCAAGACATCGAAAAAGCGCGCATCGTTTATAGGCTAAAAAACAACGACGCCCCGAGGCCGGTCCCCAGAAGAAGCTTCGGCCCGCGCCACTAATCCAAACAATGGCAATGTCTCATAAAACCGGAAAAGTCGCGCTGGTTTCGGCTTTTTTGGTTTTGCTTTTTTTTGCCTCCGCAGCGGCGTCATTATCGTGCGCAAACGGCGCTTTTGACTTCGCGGGGCTGTGCGACTGCGTTTTTGGCTCGCCGGAAGAATCCGCAAAGCTGATATTGTTGCAAATACGCCTGCCCCGCCTCGCTGCCGGCATTCTATCCGGTGCGTGCCTTGCAATGGCGGGCTGCTGCATGCAGAGCCTTTTTAGAAATCCGCTCGCCGACCCGTCCATACTCGGCGTGTCCTCGGGGGCGGCGCTCGGAGCGGTTGTGGCGATGTCGTTTTTCGCGTACCCGTTCGCGCTCGAATCGTGCGCGCTTATCGGGGGGCTTGCAGCGGCGTTTGCCGTGTACAAGCTCGGCTCATTCGGCGGAAGGGTCTCCGCGTTTTCTACGCTTTTGTCGGGAATTGCGGTAAACGCTTTTTGCGGGGCGCTCGTCGGATTTTTTATGTACTCCGCGCGCGACGTGGGACTTAGAGGATATGTATTCTGGTCGCTCGGCTCGCTCGACAGGTGCGGCTGGGGCGAGATTGCCGCCGCCGCTTGCGCAATGGCTGCCGCGTGCGCTGCAATGGCAATTTGCGCAAACGCGCTAAATTTGATGGCGCTCGGACGCCAGCAGGCTTTCCACTCGGGCGCAAATATCCGCGCAATTTGGCTCGCCGCAGGGGGAGCCGCGGCTCTCGCAACGTCCGCGAGCGTAGCAATTTGCGGAATTATTGGGTTTGTAGGGCTTGTCGTCCCACACATAATAAGGTCCGCCGCCGGCCCAGACAACCGGATACTGCTGCCGCTATCGGCGATTGGGGGAGCTACGCTTCTCGTGCTCGCCGACACTGCCGCCCGCCTGTGGTCGCCCGCCGACCCTGTTCCGATAGGCGTCGTGACGGCATTTTTGGGCGCTCCGTTTTTTCTTGCGCTGTTGAAGCGCCGTGGGGAATCCGACAATGATTGAGGCAAAAAACATTTCCTTCTCGTACGGCGGCCGCCAAGCGCTGTCGGAAATCTGCGCAAAATTTGGCGACGGAGAATTCACCGCGATTCTCGGAGCAAACGGCGCGGGGAAATCGACTCTTTTAAAACTGCTCAGCGGATGGCTCGCCCCGTGCTTTGGCGAAATTACTTACGGTGGCCAAAACATAAAAAATTTTGGCGCGCGCGAGCTTGCCACAAAGCGCGCGGTGCTAGAACAGGAATGCACGCTCGATTTTGAATATACTGTCGGGCAAATAGTTGGAATGGGCGGATTTTCAGGGGGCCTATTCGGCGCGCAAGCCCGACCCGAAACAGTAAGCGAAGCTCTCGCGGCAGCCGACTTGGAGGGATTTGAAAACAGGATATACTCCCGGCTTTCCGGAGGCGAAAAGCGGAGAACCCAGCTTGCGCGCGCCCTTTGCCAGCTTGGGAACGCCCCGCAAGGCAAAGCGCTTCTGCTCGACGAGCCCGCCGCCTCGCTCGACCCGCGCGCAGCTCACTCTGCGATGAAAGCTGCAGCCTCCGCCGCCGAGAAAGGCGCATGCGTCGTTGCCGTTCTCCACGACCCGAACCTCGCATTCGACTATTGCGGGCGCGCGATACTCTTAAAGCAGGGCAAAATATACGCCTCAGGCAAGACCGAAGACGCACTCTCCGGCGAAAATCTGTCGGCCGCTTATTCCCACCGATGCGAAGTCTTCGACTCCCCCTTTGGCAAAACCGCAAGATTCCCCAAAATAGCGTCAAATTCAAACAGTTGACAAAAACCCGCCGATATGGTTCTTTATAGAGTGTGAATAATATGCAGAGGCTACATTCATATTGGCGCATGCCGTATATAGAGGCGCCCAAACCGCGCGACGACACCGGCAAGAGCGGGGGAAACCCGTTTATCGAAATGGCGAAGTCCGACGACTTCGCCAAATTCCATATACTCTGGAAAGGCAAGTACTCTTTTATAGTGATGAATAAATTTCCGTACAACTGCGGGCATCTGCTCGTTCTTCCGCTGCGGGAAATAGGCGACATAGAATTGCTTGAAGCCGACGAAAAAACGGAGTTTTTTGACTCCATAATACGCGCCAAACGCATTCTGCGCGAAGCCCTCAACCCGGATGCCTTCAACATAGGCTTCAATCTTGGCGCGAAGGCGGGCGCAGGCATTCCGCAGCACTTGCACTGCCATGTGGTGCCGAGGTGGGACGGCGACACAAACTTTATGCCCGTCATATCCGACACGCGCGTGCTTCCGCAATCGCTCGACACTCTGTGGATAAAGCTGAAAAAATTTGCCGATAAAATATAACAATGCCGTCCGTCGAAAAAATTCTGACTTTTGAAAGCGCACAAAAGCTCGCCGAAACTTACGGAAACCGCCCAGAAAATCTCGCGCTCGCGGAGGAAAAGCTGTCAGTTCAAATCGTATCGCGCGAGGGCTGGATGAAAATCGAAGGCCCGAAAAAGAAGGTAGATACAGCTTTTGAATTCTTTAAAATCCTCGGTTCGGCCCGCTCGCAGGGCATAAGAATAAATTCCTTCGATTTTAGAAATATGCTTGCGAGAGTCGCCGACGGAAAGCTTGGCGAAATTACAGCCGTCTTTGAAAATCCCGTTGTCGTAAACCTCAAGCGCAAAAGCATTGTTCCCAAAAACGTAAGCCAAAAAAAATACCTCGACCTCTTTAAAAGCTCGGAAATAGTTTTCGGGATTGGCCCGGCGGGGACCGGCAAGACGTATTTGGCAACAGCCTGGGCGCTTAAAATGCTGCAGGACAAAAAAGTTGAGAGGATAGTCCTAACCCGCCCCGCAGTCGAGGCCGGAGAGGCTCTCGGCTTCCTGCCCGGCGACTTGCAGGAAAAGCTCCTTCCCTACCTCCGCCCGCTATACGACGCAATATACGATATGCTCGGCGCGGAGGAATCCCAAAAGCTGACGGAGCGCAGAATTATAGAAATCGCGCCCCTTGCATACATGCGCGGGCGCACCCTCCAAAACGCCTTTGTGATACTCGACGAAGCCCAAAACACTACGCCCGAGCAAATGATGATGTTCCTAACGCGCCTCGGGGAAGGCTCCCGAATGGCCGTCACCGGCGACATCACGCAGACAGACTTGCCGCGCCATAAAAAATCGGGCCTGCGCGAGGCCGTAAAAATTTTAAGAGACATAGACGGCATCTCCCAGTTTAGATTCGATTCCTCAGACGTTGTGAGGCATCCGCTCGTCACAAAAATAGTGAACGCCTACGAAACAAACCGAAAAAATATTTCAGATGTTCAACCATATTAAAAAATATAGGACGGAACGCGCCAGAAGAAAGCTGGAAGAACCGGACAAAATATCCAACGGCCGGAAGAAATGGAAACTTTGGGCGACTGTCGCAGCAGTGTTTGCGATGTCGTTTGCAGTCTATTTCATATGCTTTGCATATAAGTCTCCGGTCGTCCCGCAAGTGTTCTCAAACAAAGTCGCGCAGGTATATCTCGTGTCGCCGTTCGAGTTCTCATATGTAAGCGAATACCAAACGCAGGCCAAGCGCAATCAAATCGCAGAGAGAATACCGCCCTTCTACAAAATAGACGCCGATTCGATAGTGAGGGCTCAGAGCGCCATAGACACATTAGTTTCGCTGCTAAACGAGCGGCGCGACGAATTTGAGGAAAGCTCGCCCGAGGAGGCCGACGAAATTTGCGAAAGCCTCTCCTCCCAGCTAAAAAATGTGGCAAAACTCACGGTAAATCCTGACGACATAAAAGTATTTTTTGCAAACACCACCGCAAAAAACTGCAAAAATATTTTCAGCCACGTCGCCTTCGCCCTTAAAGTCGTCCTGAAACAGGGTATTTACGCCGACGGCGACAAGATTTTTTCCGGAGAAATAAAAGTCGACGCCCAGCCCGCTGGCATTCAAGGAGTATCGCCTGCAAATACCCCGCAGGCCGCCAGCGAAACCACCGCGCGCGCAGAGCTGTTAGACAAACTTAAAAATATGGGGGTATCCGAAGCAATGGCGCTTGCCGTGTACCGCACGTTTGTCCAGGAGATAAACCCCAATATAACATTTGACGAACAAAAGACGAAAGACCTTCGGGAAAAGGCGAGAAACGCAATCCAGCCGGTAGTCGTAAAAGTCCGCGAAGGCGAAACCCTCCTCGACGCCTCCTCGACCCCCACCCCGATTATGCAGGAAAAACTTAGGGCGTATAAAAGCGAGCTTGCAAAGCGCCGCGATTCAGGGGCGCAGGCAAACGCTTTCAGGTACATCGACTACATTGTCTCGCTGTTGCTCGTGTCGGCCGCCGCCCTGTTTTTTGTAATCAGCAAAACCCAAAAAAATAAAAAGCCGCGCACCGTCTTAATATTCTCCGCCCTGCTGATTCTCAACCTCGCGATGGAGCGGTTTATAATCCACCTAAGCAACGCAGAATACTTCGACACAAACACGACATTCCTGCAAATTTTTGCGTACGGAACCCCAATTATGCTCGGACCGATTATACAGGTTTTGCTGTTCGGCTCGTACACGGGGTTTGTGATGGCGATTCTCATAGCCGCCCTAACGACAATGATGATTGGCGAAAGCATTGTGATATTCGTCCTCTTCCTCGCGGCGGCGCTCGTTGCAATCTACTTCTGCGACGGCGCGCACAGCCGCTCGCGCGTAATTTTCGGCGGCGTTATATACGGAATGTTCCTCGCGTTCTTCTCTTTCATAATAAGCACGGCAAACGGCGTTCCAATAAGCATAGCTTGGAGGCAAGCGCTGCTTGCTGTCATAGCAGGAAGCTTGACGGGCGTATTCGCAACAGTGATATTGCCGATAGTGGAAAAGATTTTCGGCAGATACTCGAATATCGCGCTCATAGAGTACACAGACTTCAATAATCCCCTGCTAAGGCGCCTTCAAATAGAGGCCCCCGGGACCTACCACCACAGCGTAATGGTATCGTTCCTCGCAGAACACGCGGCGGCTGCCGTATCGGCAAATCCGATGGTTTGCAGAATAGGCGCGCTCTACCACGATATCGGGAAAATCATTAAGCCGGAATTCTTTTCCGAAAACCAGGGCGGCGGCAAAAATCCGCACGACGACCAAAACCCGTCTATGAGTGCGCTGATAATTAAAAACCATATAAAGGAGGGCGTAGAGCTCGCGAGAATCGCAAAAATGCCCCCGCAGGTAATCGACGCAATCAAGCAGCACCACGGAACGTCCATAATCTCCTATTTTTACAACAAGGCCGTCAAGCTCGCCAAAGCCCAAAACGTCTCGGACCCTCTCCAAGCGCTGCGCGACGCAGGCATCGACGAAAGCACGTACAGGCACGAAGGTGTCAAGCCGCAAACGGTTGAAAACGCAATCATAATGCTCGCAGACTCTTGCGAAGCCGCTTCGCGCTCGTTAAAGCGCGTGACACAGCACGGAATTACGGAGCTCGTCAACGCGATAGTAAAATCAAAGATAGACGACGGCCAGCTCGACTCCTGCCCCATTACCATAAAACAGATTTCAAAAATCAAACAAAGCTTCGTCTTTACAATGATGAACATGCTGCATACGCGCGTGGAATACAACAACGCAAAAAAATAATATGAAATATCCACTGAAAGAAATCCTGAAACTTTTCGACAACCCCGAAGTCTGCGGAGACGACTCGGTAGAGCTGTCCGCCATAGCCGCCATCGACAAGGCAACCCCCTCAGACCTCACTTTCCTCGGGAATAAAAAGTACGCGCATCTCGTCTCGTCAACCAATGCCGGCGCAATACTGCTTCCGCGTAACTACACCGGAGAACTCCCAAAGAACTCCGTTGTCGTGCGGGTTGACAATCCCTCAGCGGAACTCGCAAAAATCGGGGCAATGGTAGAAAAAGTTTTGTGGCCGGAAATAAAGCCCTCAATACACCCGTCCGCCGTAATTTCCGAAACGGCAAAAATCGGCGAAAACGTATTTATCGGACCGAATGTCACGGTGTGCGAAGGCGCGCAAATTGCAGACGGCGCAGTGATACAGGGCAACAACTATGTTGGGCGGTTCGTAAAGATAGGCCGCAAAGCCTTTCTTATGCCAAATTCCGTAGTTATGGACTATTGCGAAATAGGCGAAAACGCCCGCCTGCAACCCGGCGCTGTGATAGGCTCGGACGGGTACGGGTACGAATTTGTAAACGGCTTGCACGTCAAAATTCCGCAAGTCGGCAAAGTTGTCGTCGGCGACAATGTTGAAATCGGGGCGAACACTTGCATTGACAGGGCGCGCTTCGACAAGACGATAGTCGGCGAAGGGGCAAAAGTTGACAACCTCGTGCAGATTGCGCACAATGTCGAAATCGGCAAAGGGGCGCTGCTCGTTTCGCAAGTCGGCATTTCCGGAAGCACAAAAATCGGAAATTATGCAGTTCTCGGCGGTCAAGTCGGAGTCGCCGGGCACTTGCATATTGGCGACGGCGCAATGATAGGCGGCCAGAGCGGAGTAAACGGCGACATACCGCCCAAGTCGTATATGCGCGGCACCCCGCCCCGCCCATACCTCAAAGCCCACAAGACGGAAATTCTAATAGGCCATCTCGCCGAACTATTCGACAGGGTAAAAGACCTCGAAAAGCACCTCGGAATATCAAAGAAGACGTTCGGATCTTCGCGCGGCAGCCATTGATTTCCGGGCGGCGGCGCCTTCGGAAGTTTTTACCTTAGTGAAATGGTTTAAATTTTAGAAGTGCGCAGCCCACATAAAAAGGCGCGACAATTTCCGCTTTTCGGCGGCTAAAAAGCGGCGGCAACCCAGAGAAAGGCGGCATTCGGCCGCCTTTTTTTGGCGCGTGAAATAGTGCGCAGCGGGAATTAAAATAAAAAATGTAAATACCGGCCGAAGCTTGCGCTAAATTAGACTTGTAAAAAAAGCGGGAAAGTCCATTGTTTTCGGGAAAATCCACTTATGACTCACAAAGCTACGGCAATACTCGCATTGGAAGACGGAAGCGTCTTCACTGGACGCGCTTTCGGCGCAAAAAAAACAGTCGTCGGAGAGGCGGTATTCAACACCTCAATGACCGGCTATCAGGAAGTTTTAACCGACCCGTCGTACTTCGGACAAATAGTGACAATGACGGCTGTAGAGATAGGCAATTACGGAGTCAATAAGGAGGATGAGGAGTCGGACGGAATAAAAGTCGCCGGCTTTGTCGTGAGGGAAGCGAGCCCGGTTGCCAGCAGTTGGAGGAGCGAGATGTCGCTCCAAGACTATTTGGAAAGCAATTCGATACCCGCAATAAGCGGTGTCGATACGCGCGCAATCACCCGCAGAATCCGCGACGCAGGCGCGTTGAAAGCCTGCCTTTCCACCGAAGGGATATCCCCCGAAGAAGCATTGGCAAAAGCCCGCGGCTGGGAGGGACTTGTTGGAGTTGACTACGTAAAGCAAGTCACATGCAAAAAGCCGTACCACTACGACGTCTCCGAAGCCGATTTAAAGCCCTTCACTGTAAAAGGCACAAGCCTCTACAACAGCGAGAGAAAATATCCGCTTTTAAAATGCGCCGCCATAGATTTCGGAGCAAAGGCGTCGATATTCCGCAAACTTTCATTCCACGGCTTTGACGTCACAGTATTTCCCGCATCCGTCTCCGCCGAGGAAATCCTCGATTTCGCGCCGCAGGGACTCTTCCTTTCAAACGGCCCTGGCGACCCGTCCGCCGTTGAATACGCGCACGAAACTGTTTCAAAGCTAATCAAAAAGCTGCCCACATTCGGGATATGCTTTGGCCACCAGGTAATAACGCACGCGATAGGCGCAAAAACATACAAGCTTAAATTTGGGCACCGCGGCGGCAACCAGCCGGTAAAAAATCTCGAGACCGGCAAAGTGTCGATAACCTCGCAAAACCACGGGTTTGCCGCCGATAAAGAAAGCGTCGAAAACTGCGGCGGGATAGTGACGGAAATAAATCTAAACGACAATACAGTTGAGGGATTGAGGCACAAAGACTATCCGCTATTCTCCGTGCAATACCACCCGGAAGCGGCCCCGGGGCCAAACGACGCCCTGCCGCTATTTGACGACTTTTACAAGCTCGTTGAAAAAAATTCATAAAAATTGAAAATTTTTCTTGAAATTAAAAAAAAAGAATATCTAATCCGACACAATCAACTTTAACAGATGAATCCGCACAGCGAAAAGTTTTATTACTTTTATTATACCGGCGTATATAATTAGCGTTCGGCGGGCGGCTTTTGCCTGTTGTCGAAGTTGAAAACCGAACGCGAAAAAGCGTCCGGTTTTTTTTATGTCTTAATTTTTCTCACCAAAAAGGAAATCAAAATGAATCACAAAACAATGAATGGCTCCTCGACCTCCTCCGGAAGATGGATAGGGTTCAGGAAAGAACTAAAAGTGCTCGACTGCACAATAAGAGACGGCGGTCTGATGAACTCGAGCAAGTTTACAGACGAAGAGGTTCGCGCCGTGTACGACGCCTGCGCCGACGCCGGTATAGATTACATGGAAATAGGCTACAAAAACAGCCACAAAATATTTTCCTCGTCCGAATTTGGCCCGTGGCGCTTCTGCGACGAAGACGATATAAACCGCATAATTGGGGATAATAAACGCGACATAAAAATCTCCGTCATGGCGGACGCCGAAAAATCTGACTACAAGACCGACATTCTCCCCAAGGAAAAGAGCCAGATAGACCTCGTAAGAGTAGCCACCTACATACACCAAATCCCCCTCGCCCTCGACATGATAAAAGACGCCAAGGACAAGGGCTACGAGACAACCGTAAACATAATGGCAGTCTCCACCGTGCGCGAGAGCGAACTCGACGAAGGGCTTGAAATGCTCGGGCAAAGCGAGGCGGAGGCGATATACCTCGTAGATAGTTTCGGCTCGCTATACAGCGAACAAATCCGTTACATGATGGCGAAATACATGAGGGTGGCGCACGAATTTGGCAAGGAGATTGGCATACACGCCCACAACAACTTGCAGCTCGCGTTTGCAAATACGATTGAAGCGATAGTCGCCGGCGCAAATATGATAGACGGCACTCTCGCCGGACTCGGTCGCGGCGCCGGAAATTGCCAACTCGAACTGCTGACCGGTTTCCTGCACAACCCAAAGTACAGAGTGCGCCCGCTGCTGCAATGCATTGAAAAATACATTGAGCCCAAGCGCGCCAAACTCGGCTGGGGATTCGACTACCCGTACATGGTGACCGGTTTCCTGAACAGGCACCCCAAAAGCGCGATGGAATTCAACGAATCTGACAAAAAAGGCAAGATCGTAGATTTCTACGACGAAATTATGAAATAATCCGCCCACCCCGCCCGAATGGAACCATAATAAAATGGGTGGGCGTCAACTGAACGAAGGCGAATCTGAACTGATTCGCCTTTTTTTATTTTTAAATTATTGTATTCAACTTGCGGCCTCCCATCGCGTTATTTTTACAGAATAAAAAAATGCGAAAATATAACCGCCTAATAAGAGCATAACCGTTTAAGAGCACAATAATATAACTTAAGCTTAAGGTCAAAAAACACTCGACAAAATATAAAGAGAGCGCGGGGAAACTATATTTGGGCAATGAATGCATTCGCCTCTTTCCTGAAAAAACTTTACATAGATATTGAGCTTCATATGCCCGATTCTACAACGGATAGCCCAATTCCAAGAGATACGCACACATTGGGTAAACAGAAAAAACGGGGAAAATACCGTAAAAGTCTGCAAAAATTCTCGGGATATCCTCAAGAAAATAGCAAACTTGCCCATATAAAGACAAGTAGGCGCTGCGCAAATTATGGACCTGCAAACACCGCCCATGAGCACGTCCGACACAACGCGCAATCTAAACTTCTGATGAATCCACTTTAACCGAAAAATTTTAGAACGTAGAACCGTAGAAATTCTTACCAATAAAATTTAAGCCTAAATATAAAGGCATAATTCGCCCTACCCTCTCAGGCAAAAGACGTGGGAAAGATATACACTTTGCGTGGAATCAAAATCCCCCGCCCTTTGATCCGCCAAAAGTAGTGGGAGCAATCTGCCCTTCCGGGATTACCATGGGGTCAGAATATCTTGCACGCAAATCCACATGGAGGACATTTGTAATATCGCCGTTTTTTATAACTTCTGCGAGATAGTCATGCATGGCCCTGCGCAAAGCAATCTGGTATTCCATCTCGTCTCTGTAAATCGGATAAAAAGAATTGGCATTGGGGAACTGGCTCAATTCGCGACGCATCGCGTACATTACATCGAGCATGTATTTTTTATAGTTTCTTTCGTAGGAAATTCTGTCCATGCGCTCGTTTAGGAAAGGCTTGCGATAGCGCTCGGCAATCTGTCCGAGCCTGCGGGAACGCAACATGTCGCCGTATAAGTTGCGCTTAAAAAACATTAGGAAATCGTTGTTATCGTCAGTGAATCGGCGCAGCTGGGTTTTCTGCTCGGCAGCAACTGACGGGTCCAAACGCATCCAATTTTCGAGCCCCGTCATGCGTATAAACTGAATCGAACTGTCGGGAGATTCAATTGATTTTGTGACGCCGTCAAACTGGCGTATAAAATTGTTGATGTCCGGAATCGCCATATTTTCGTTTCCGACAATAGATCCGGTTTTCCCCGTCCAAGAGAGGACTCCCGGGTTGTATTTGCGAAACGCCATAGATACGAGCTTCCCCGAATCCGGGTCGATAACAATCGAGTTGTTTCCCGCATCGACAGAAATCTTTGTTGAAAGGAGAAATTTTTCACCCCTTCTATCGAGCCTCTTAATATTTGTCGATTTGCGGATTTCCGGAGCAGTATCCGAGGTGAGGTTTAGGTATTTTTGGTCCTCCGAAAAAATGCGCACCGGGAATTTTGAAAATCCAGCCTTAGACGGCGCAATCATGGTAAGTTTTTTGTCAATGATAGATACCATTTCCTGGGGAGAGACAACTTCAAAAGGGACGAAAGTATCCGGAACGCTGTCTGGCATAAGCATTACAAGGGGATAATCGGAGGAAATGAAAGCGCGCGAACATTTAATCTTCCCGAGGCTGTTTGTGATTGTGTAAGGCAAAGAACCGTCGAAAAAATCTTTTGTGCACAAAACTACTTTCTGTCCGTTTAGTTTGACCAAAACGGCAGTGGACATTTTTCCGTCAATACCCCTATTGGTAAATATTGAGAATCTATATTTATTTAATTCTTTAATTTCGTCATCGCGCGATGCGAGATTATCGGGATTTTGCTTTTCTTGCGAATTGCGAGATGCCCGGGTCTGTTTGCTGTCATGGTTGGCTTGAATTTGCTGATCTTCGTGAGCCGCAGCTGCAATATTTTCGATTGCAGAAAGCTGTTTTTCAAAATCCGCCGGATAAGATTGTTCTAATTCTTTCAAATTATCCCGAATACTTTCATCGGCGGAATCCAAGAATTGCAATATCCTGCGTTTTGCGGTAGATTGTGCAGCCAGCCATTTTACAGATGCCGGATAGCCGAGTTTTGAAATTTCAGAAAGAACGCGCTGTTTGATAGAATCAATTTCCGATTGCGAGAATAAATTTACGTTTGAAACAATGGCGTTATAGAGCCTGCCCCAATTGCGCAATTCGGCAGCCTGCGCGATATAGTCATGGGGATATATAGATGCTGCTACTTGTTTTGCGAAGTCAGCGGCATCCGGCTTCATGGAATTTGATATAAGAGCAATGCGTTTAAATGCGTCGGTTTGTGCAGTGATTTGCTTATGAGCGGCCTTCCAATCGCCCTTATTTTTTGCTACGGCATTTGATTTAATGGAGTCAAATGTTTGGATTGGGATGTCCGGGACAATAGAATTGATGGCGTCGAAAGATTTAAGTTGGATATCAATCCATGATTTTTTTGCGGGCGACGAAGGATCCTTAAAGTAGGTATTTGCAAGAGAATTTACTTCTTGAAGTACTTGTGCTGGGTATTTTTTTTCTGAATCGTGCGAATCGGAAATGACGTTGGTGTCGTTATTATCGCAGGCATAGAGGAAAAATATAGCGGAAGCGAATGGAATAGACAGAGTATATTTAACGATATTTTTTAATATTTCTGCATTTAGAATATTGCAATAAGTATTCATAATAATAAAAAGTCCAAGATAGATTAAAATAAAAAATATGGAGAAAAAGATAATATATTTTGAGAAATATGGAAGGAAAAAATAAAATGAAAAAGATTAGATAAAAAAGTTGCCAAGAAGAGAAATATAATGTTGTGTAGAAAGGATAAAAAGGAGAGATGGCAGAGTGGTCGATTGCGGCGGTCTTGAAAACCGTTGAGCCCGCAAGGGTTCCGGGGGTTCAAATCCCTCTCTCTCCGTTTAAAATTTCGCGCAACAAGCCCATTTTCAGCAAGTTCTG